>Ga0247844_1002355_pt1 | contig 31106 bp, 30 predicted proteins | sample LaCtaG_FD_192421 | JGI IMG/M metagenome (GOLD analysis project Ga0247844, IMG submission 192421) | Freshwater microbial communities from meromictic Lake La Cruz, Castile-La Mancha, Spain - LaCruzMarch201714.5m_1 | ecosystem: Environmental > Aquatic > Freshwater > Lake | place: Spain: Castile-La...
TCCAACAGCCCGATTGCCGATGTGTTTGTGGTCTGGGCCAAAGAGGTGAGCGAGTCGGGGGCAGTCGGCCCAATTCGGGGTTTCATTTTGGAAAAAGGGATGGCGGGTTTGAGCGCCCCTGCCATTCACGGCAAAGTGGGTTTACGCGCAAGCATCACCGGCGAGATTGTGATGGACCAGGTGTTTTGCCCTGAAGAAAATGCATTCCCCGAAGTGCGCGGCCTCAAAGGCCCGTTTACCTGCCTGAACTCAGCGCGTTACGGCATTGCTTGGGGGGCTTTGGGCGCGGCAGAAGACTGCTGGTTTCGCTCCCGACAGTACACCCTCGATCGCCAACAATTCGGACGTCCTTTGGCCGCCAACCAATTGATTCAAAAAAAATTAGCTGACATGCAAACGGAAATCGCTTTGGGTTTGCAAGGCTGTTTGCGTTTAGGTCGAATGAAAGACGAAGGGATTGCGTCAGTTGAAATTACCTCTATTTTGAAACGCAACTCGTGTGGCAAGGCCCTTGATATTGCCCGCATGGCGCGCGACATGATGGGCGGCAACGGCATCAGCGATGAGTTTGGTGTTGCTCGGCATTTGGTGAATTTGGAAGTGGTGAACACCTACGAAGGCACGCACGATATCCACGCCCTGATCTTGGGCCGCGCCCAAACGGGCATCGCCGCGTTTGCTAATTAACAAAACGAAGAAATGCAGCGAAAAATAAAGCGAAGAAATACAGCCGCGAAATAGCGCCACCAAATATGTCATCCCAACAATCGGCCTTGCCGCACCTGAAAGTCTTAGACCTGACCCGCGTTTTGGCTGGGCCGTGGTGTACCCAGATGTTGGCTGACATGGGCGCGGACGTTATCAAAATCGAAAAACCGATCGATGGCGACGATACCCGCCACTGGGGCCCGCCCTTTTTACAAGACGCGCAAGGCAAGGACACCACGCACGCCAGTTACTTCACCACCTGTAACCGCAACAAGCGGTCGGTCACGATGGATATTGCCAAGCCCGAAGGCCAAGCGCTGGTTCGCCAACTGGCGTTGCAAAGCGATATCTTTGTTGAGAACTTCAAGGTGGGTGGCTTGGCGCATTACGGATTGGACTACGCCAGTTTGCATGCGATCAACCCGCGTTTAATTTATTGCTCCATTACCGGCTTTGGCCAAGACGGGCCGTATGCCGAACGCGCAGGTTACGACCTCATGATTCAAGCGATGAGCGGCATGATGAGCATCACCGGAAAACCTGAAGGGACGCCGGGCGGTACACCGCAGCGTGTGGGAGTGGCTTTAACTGATTTGTTTACGGGAGTTTATGCCTGCAGCGCCATCCTCGCTGCGGTGGAAGCGCGTCATCGCACGGGCAAGGGCCAGCACATTGATATGAGTTTGCTCGATGTGGGCGTGGCACTGTTGGCCAACCAAGCGGCAGGCTTTTTAAACACCTGCAAAGTGCCGACCCGCCAAGGCAATACCCATCCCAGTTTGGTGCCTTATCAAGATTTTGAAACAGCTGACGGTGCCATGCTCTTGGCGATTGGAAATGATGGGCAATTCGCCCGTTTTTCTCAGGTCGCAGACCACCCCGAGTGGGCAACGGATGCGCGATTTGCTGTCAACACCCAGCGCGTTCTGCATCGCGACGAACTCACGCAACTTTTACAAACCGAAATTCGCAAACGAACCACGACCGATTGGATTGCGCTGCTGGAACACCACGCGGTTCCCTGCGGCCCGATTAACACGGTGGCCCAAGCGTTTGAGGACGCGCAGGTTCAAGCCAGGCAATTGGTGGTAACGCAAGACGTAGCCCCCGCAGTGGCTGCGAAAACACACACCGCCTCGATTGCCAGCGTCGCAAGTCCTTTGCGCTTACTGGGAACACCCACAGTTTTAAACCGAGCGCCCCCTGCGTTAGGCGAGCACACCGATGAAGTTTTAGCGTCTTTGGGGCTGGACGCGAAGGCGATTGAAAGCTTGCACGATAAGGCCGTGGTCTAACCCGAGCGCAGGCTTAGGATCAGACGCAAGCCCCTAAAACATCCCAACGTTCAAGCGCGACTAAGAGGGCGTCATCAATCTGCGCGCTGCGTGCGGCCAACTCTAAGGCTTTGGCGTTGTCTTTGGCGTACAGGCTTCCATCGGCAAGCAAGGTATTGATGTTTTTTTGCTCCGTTTCCAAGTCGGAAATCGTTTGGGGCAGGGTGTCTAACTCGCGTTGCTCTTTGTAGCTGAGCTTGCGAACCTTGGGGGCGGGTTGCGCTGGCGCGGCTGCAACGGTGGCAGGAGCTGATGGTGTTGGCTCGGTAGAGGCGTTTTGATCGCGGCCGTAGTTAAACGGCTTAGCGCCTTTTTGTCCTTGGGCTTGGGCCAAGGCGCTGGCGCGTTTGCTTTGGATGAGCCAGTCTTGGACGCCGCCTTCGTACTCGCGCCAACGGCCTTCACCTTCTGAGGCGATGGTGCTCGTTACTACATTGTCTAAAAAGGTGCGATCGTGGCTGACCAAAAAAACCGTTCCATCGTAGTTTTGCAGAAGGTCTTCCAAAAGCTCTAAGGTGTCAATATCGAGATCATTGGTCGGTTCATCGAGAACCAACACATTAGCCGGACGCGCAAACAAACGTGCCAGCAACAAACGGTTTCGCTCGCCGCCGCTTAACGAGCGGACCGGCGAGTTGGCGCGGGCCGGAGAAAACAAAAAGTCGCCAAGGTAGCTTTTGACATGTTGGCGCTTGTTGCCAATTTCAATCCATTCGCTGCCCGGGCTAATGAAGTCTTCCAGCGTTGCGTCCATATCAAGCGCATTGCGCATTTGGTCAAAGTACGCCACTTGGATATTGGCGCCTTGGCGCACCGTGCCCCAAGCGCTCTCGCCGGGGCTGGGTGCCGGGGCATTTGTTGGCGCAGGGTCTGGAGCAAGCTCGCCCAAGATGAGCTTAAGCAGCGTAGTTTTGCCTGCGCCATTGGGGCCGAGCAGGCCGACCTTGTCGCCGCGCAAAATTGTGGCTGAAAAATCGCGAACAATGGTTTTGTCAGGTCCGGCGCCCGAGCGAGAGGCAAAGGTTTTACCTACGTGGGTTAACTCCGCCACCAGCTTTCCGCTGGCCGCGCCACTGGCCACATCCAATTTGACGCTTCCGACTGCGTCACGCCGCGCCTCGCGCGTGGCCCGCATGTTTTCTAGGCGCGTAATTCGGCCTTGGGCACGGGTTCGGCGGGCTTCAACGCCTTTGCGAATCCACACCTCTTCTTGGGCTAAAAGTTTATCGGCGCGGGCGTTAATGACGGCTTCTTGCGCCATTTGCTCCTCTTTTTGCAGCAAATAGGCCGCAAAGTTGCCGGGATAGGATAAAAGCTGGCCGCGGTCGAGTTCGACAATGCGGGTCGCGACCCGGTCTAAAAACGAGCGGTCGTGGGTGATGGTGATCACGCTGCCTTTGAACTCAATGAGCAGGTCTTCCAGCCACTCAATGGAGTCCAGGTCTAAGTGGTTGGTGGGCTCGTCCAGCAGCAAAACGTCCGGTTGCGTCACCAAAGCCTGTGCCAAGGCCACGCGTTTTTTGGTTCCGCCGGAGAGCGTGCGCACCACGGCTTGCGGGTCCAGGTGCAAGCGGTGCAGGGTTTCGCTCACGCGCTGCTCCCAGTTCCAGCCGTCCAGCGACTCAATCTCGCTTTGCATAGCGTCTAAATCGCCGTGACCTTGCGAGTACTCCTCAATCAGGTGGCGAATCCGGGCCAAGCCCAGGCTCACCGACTCGAAAATCGTGTCATCGGCCTCTAGCGTAGGTTCTTGGGCCACGTAGGCGATTCGGGTGTTGTTTTGGATCTGCAGGCTGCCGTCGTCAGGCTTTTCCATGCCGCCCAAAATTTTGAGCATCGACGATTTGCCAGCGCCGTTGCGGCCAATCAGGCCGACGCGTTCTGCTGCTTCGAGGGAAAAGCCTGCGTGGTCTAGCAGGGGAACGTGCCCAAAAGCGAGTTGGGCGTCAAGTAAAGTAATCAGTGCCATGTGCGTGGGATTATCCCCTGCGCAGGCGTCCCCCTGCGGCTAGCGCGAACTTAAAAGCGTAAAGCAACAAGACAGCCCCAAGCCAATCGCCTACTGCCATCGACCAGGTTTGGTTAAAGAAGCTGCCACCCGAGCCCTGCCAATAAAACCAGAGTTGGTGCATCACTGCGTTGAACGCCGCAAATACCACGGACAGTTTCAACAAATCCATACCCGACAAGTTTGTCAGCTGGCGGTCCATGTGCATGAAGCGAATACCGACTTCACGCGCCAGCCACGGAGCCAAGCCCGAAATGACCCACGCGCCAAAAAGCGTGGGGCCTAAGAGTTCTGGGGAAGCGAGCAGCGAGGTGATTGCGCTGCCTAGGACAATACCGAGCGCGCCCCAATGTGAAAAAAGCAAAACACCAATGAGTCGAACGCCACTCGGTAAAAAAATCAAAGAAATATGCGTGGAGAGAACGAGCGCAGGGAAGAGGGCCGAATTGAGAAAATACAGCCCGGCATACATAAAAGCCGTCCCGGAAACGATCAACCAGACGCTAATCAAGCAAAGTCACACTTAACCCTATCGTGAGGCGCTTGCATTTCTAAAACAGCAGAACCGGTGAATGTGTATCTATGCGGCTCTGGCTTTTTCTAAGCACTGACCCATGCGCGAGAAATAATCGTTGGAGCCCTTGGTAGGAATCACGTACTTCACACGGTTGTCTTCATCGTCGAGTTGAAGTGCCAGTAAGCCCTTTTGGCGAAGGAGCTTCAGGCGGCGGTGCGCAGTGGAGGGTGAAATCTCAGGCATGATTTCCATCGCTTCGAGCACGGTGATTTTTTTATCGCGGGCCCAAGCCAGCCCCAAAATATAGAGCATCCGCTCATCGGTGGCATCCAAGCTAGGAAAACTAGGCAACGACCGAACGGCGGCAACCAAGTTCAAGAAGTTCAAAAAAACCGACGCGTTATCAGAAGCTTTGGCCATACAAAGAAGCACCTTTTAGTATCAAAAAACATGTTTAAAACAGAATTAATCGAATTAAAGCACTAAATTGATTTATTTGGCAATAGCGTTGCTATATATTTTGCTGCTTTGACAGGCGGCTTCCTATGGTTAAGGTGGCTTTGATGGCGTACAAAACGGCCAGAGTTCCCAAAATATTACCCACCATCCGCGTCGACAGGCTTTCAAAGAACGGCCCCGAGTAACCAAAAGACACCAACCAGAGCTCCAAACTGATGGACGTTGCAGCGGCACAAACAAAGCCTATTTTGAGTAAGGCTGTTGGCGTGAGGTTGGACAGGCTGGTGCGTAACTTCATGGCGTGAATGGCGAAATTCGATCCTGCCCAAGGCGCCAGTCCCGAAAGGATGCATGCGCCGGTGTTAATCACGCTGAAGTCAGTAGTGAAATCTTGCGTTGACATCAAGCTTCCCAGCACGATGCCCAAGGCGCCCCAGCCGCCACATAAAACCACAATCAGCAAAGACACGCCGCAGGGTAAAAACAACCACGTAAAGCCGTTGGCCAGATGCAAAAAGCCAAACAGCCACTCGTTAAGGTAAGAAACCAGCATGAACACCAAGGCCGATGAGGCGATGCTTGCGCTTGCAATCAGTGAGGGCATACGGGCTTTCAGTCGGGTAAAAAACTTCAAGCAGTATGTTGGAAAACACCCGTGCGGGTGTTCGGTTTACCAAACGCGACTTACTACCCAAAACGGTAAGTTTTCCTCCAATGAAAACCCCTGCGAAATCCGTTGACCGGACCTGGTAGGGGTTTTTTAGCGCTTGGGTGTTCGGATTTGCTATTTCGAGATTGTTAGCTTTAAGCCGCGTTCGCAGAGGCCATGCATTTGCCGAGTTGACCAAAGTATTGGTGCGCGGCTTTGGTGGGTACGACGTATTTGATCCGGTTGTCGATTTCGTCGAGGTGCAGGTCAATCATGCCTTTTTTACGCAAGAGTTTGAGCCGGCGGTGGGCGGTGGTGGTTGAAATTTCTGGCAGCATCACCATCGCCTCAAGCACCGTGATTTTCTTTTCCTTGAACCACGCCGTGGCTAAGGTGTTGAGCATCTGAACCTCAACGGCATCAAGATCCGGGAAGCTTGGCAACGCGCGAATTGATTGAACAAGGTGCAGGTACTTCAAGTACATCTGCGAAAGATCGGTATTTTTGGCCATTGTGGATCCGCTTAAGCGGTCTCATAGTAGTTATTAAAACAACGGGTGTCGTTTTCCAACGAAACGCAATATTACCTATTGCATTGAGGATTATGCAATAGGTATCTGTCGTGAATCTGACCCAGACTAAGCCTTTAGGCGCAGTTGAGGCTTATTTGCTACTTGGGAAGCTAAACATCGCGCCTTCGCGCACGCCAGCCGAGGGCCAGCGTTGGGTGATGGTTTTGCGTTTGGTGTAAAACCGCGCAGCGTCGGGGCCGTAGGCGTGTAAATCGCCAAACAAGGAGCGTTTCCAGCCGCCAAACGAGTGGTAAGCCACGGGAACTGGCAAAGGCACGTTGACACCGACCATGCCGACCAAAATATTGTCGGTAAAGTAGCGCGCCGCTTCACCGTCGCGGGTGAAGATGCAGGTTCCGTTGCCGTATTCGTGGGCGTCAATCAGGTCCATGGCTTCTTGTAGCGTTTTCACACGCACCACGCCCAACACCGGTCCAAAAATCTCTTCTTGGTAAATCTTCATCCCAGGCTTGACGTTGTCAAACAGGCAAGCACCCAAAAAGTAGCCTGCTTCGTGACCGGAGACTTTGACGTTGCGTCCGTCCACAATCAGGTTTGCGCCTTCGGCAACGCCTTGGTCTACGTAGGCTTTGACCTTCTCAAAATGCGCCTTGGTGACCAGGGGCCCCATGTCCATACTCGCATCGGTTCCTGGGCCCACTTTCATTTTTGCAATTTCGACCTTAAGGCCTGCAATGACTGCTTCAGCGGTTGCATCACCCACCGCAACAACCAAAGGAATCGCCATACAGCGCTCACCGCAAGAGCCGTAAGCCGCGCCCATCAAGGCGTTGACCGCGTTGGGCACATCGGCATCAGGCATCACTACGGCGTGGTTCTTTGCGCCGCCCAAAGCCTGAACCCGTTTGCCATGGGCACAGCCGGTGGCGTAAATGTATTCCGCAATCGGGGTCGAGCCGACAAAGCTAATGGCTTTGACGCGGGGGTCGGTGAGCAAGGTATCTACGGCTTCTTTGTCGCCGTTCACCACATTCAAAACGCCTGGTGGCAAACCAGCCTCGAGTGCCAACTCAGCGACACGCAAGGTGCTGCTGGGATCGCGTTCTGAGGGTTTCAAAATAAAGGTGTTGCCGCATGCAACCGCCATAGGCCACATCCATAAAGGCACCATGATGGGAAAGTTAAACGGCGTGATACCTGCTGTAACGCCTAAAGCTTGAAACTCGCTCCAAGAATCAATGGCAGGCCCGACGTTTTTGCTGTGCTCACCTTTAAGGAGTTCGGGGGCGTAGCTGGCGTACTCAACGTTTTCAATACCGCGCTGCAATTCGCCCATGGCGTCAGCCAATACTTTGCCGTGCTCGGCGGTGAGGAGTGCGCACAGTTCATCAGCGTGTAGCTCTAACAACTCTTTGAGCTTGCTCATCACGCGGGCGCGTTTGAGCGGAGGCGTATTGCGCCACGCGGGGTAAGCCGCTTGGGCATTGGCAATGGCTTGTTCGACGGTGAGCTTGTCGGCCAAGAGCAAACGCTTTTCAGCTTTACCGGAGGCGGGGTTAAAAACGTCTGCTTGGCGGGTACCGCCTTGGGTGCGCTTGCCGCCGATCAGGTGGCCAATGAGAGGAAGTGAGGACATGAAAGCTCAGGTAAAGTTAAAAAATGCTTATTCGGTGGCGTTGATGGCTTCGCCTAAGGCGTTGATCAAGCTGTCAATTTCTGACTTCTCGATGATAAAGGGCGGCGCGAGTTGGATCGTGTCACCGCCGTAGCGCACATAAAAGCCTTTCTCAAGGCATTTCATCGCTATCTCGTAAGGCCGTTTTAAAGGCTCGCCTGGTACGGCTGCGAAAGTAAATCCCGCGGCCAAACCGATGTTGCGAATATCGGTGATATTTTTCCCACCCTTCAGACTGTGAACCGCTTGTTCAAAATAGGGCGCAAGATTGGCAACGCGCTCGACCATGTTTTCTTTTACCAGTACATCTAACGCAGCAATACCGGCCGCGCAAGCCACGGGGTGCGCCGAGTAGGTGTAACCATGGGCGAGTTCGAGCGCGTACTCTGGGCCGCCTGCAGCCATAAACGTGTCGTACATCTCTTTCTTGACGACAACGGCGCCCAAGGGCTGCGCACCGTTGGTAATTTGTTTGGCGCAATTCAAAATATCAGGCGTGACACCGAAATAGGCCGAACCGGTGTAAGCGCCCATGCGACCAAAGCCGGTAATGACCTCATCAAAAATCAACAAAATATTGTTGGCCGTGCAAATCTCACGCAGGCGTTGCAAATAGCCAGCCGGTGGCACCACGACCCCGCCCGAACCCGACATGGGTTCGACAATCACAGCGGCAATGTTGGAGGCATCGTGCAGCGTAATGAGCTTGAGCAATTCGTCTGCCAATTCAATGCCGTTGGGTGGCATGCCACGCGAAAACAGGTTGCTGGGTAATTGCGTGTGTGGTAAATGGTCGGCCTCAATGCCTTGACCAAACATTTTGCGGTTGGCGCCAATGCCCCCCACAGAAATACCCGCAAAGTTAACGCCGTGATAGCCTTTCTCACGCCCGATCAAACGGGTTTTGGTACCCATGCCTTTGGCACGCCAGTAGGCGCGGGCCATCTTCAACGAGGTGTCAGCGCAATCAGAACCTGAGCCAGTAAAAAACACATGGTCCAAACCTGCGGGAGTGAGTTCAGTAATTTTGTTGGCCAACTCGAATGACAAAGGGTGACCGAACTGGAACGCAGGTGAATAATCCATGGTGCCAATTTGGCGACTGACCGCCTCAGTAATTTCGGGGCGACCATGGCCCAATCCGCTGCACCACAAGCCGGACAAGCCATCTAAAATTTTGCGACCATGGGAGTCGGTGTAATACGCGCCTTTGGCGCTCACCATCATGCGGGGGTTGGCTTTGAAGTTGCGGTTGCCGGTGTAGGGCATCCAGTGCGACTCCATCCACGCCGCGTCGTTTGGAAACGTCGAGGTGGAGGTCACTGCGGCGTGACTGTGTTGGGCGGTGTTGTCGTTAAGCTTCATAGTTTTCTCCAGTTTGGGATGTGTGGAAGTGACAAAAAGCTTATTGTGTTGATTTCTGTTACTCTCGCAAAGTGAGAGTTATCACTATTTAGTTGCCAGTTTATGAAACTAACAAACCCCGCCCCTGTCCCCGTTCGCTCCGCGCTTGGCCAGTTTAGTGACATGGATTTGCGTTTGCTGCGCGTGTTTAGAGCCGTGGTGGATTGTGGCGGCATGGCAGCAGCGGAGTTGGAACTCAACATCGGCACCTCTACCGTGAGTCGTCACATCAAAGATTTGGAAACCCGTTTGGGCTTGGTGTTATGCCGAAGGGGCCGGGCGGGTTTTGCGTTGACCGCAGAAGGTCAAAAAATTTATGCCCAAACGACCCAACTCCTTGCTGCAACCGATGCGTTTAGAAGCAGTGTGGATGAGATTCACCAGCGTATGGGCGGGCAGTTGCAAGTGGCGGTTTTTGATAAAACAGTCAGCAATCCACAGGCCAAAATCTCCCAAGCGATTGCCCTGTTTACCAAACGCGCTCCCGATGTCGGGCTCAACCTGCACGTAGCAACTCTGAACGGGATTGAGCGCGGTGTTCTTGACGGCCAGTTTCATTTGGGCATTATTCCGGGCCACCGCAACTCCGATACCTTGACCTACTCGCCCTTGTTTGGTGAAAGCATGCGCTTGTACTGTGGCGAAGGCCATGCGTTTTTTGGGGCTGACCATGGCGCTCTGGATTGGGACGCGGTTCGCGCCCAGCCTTTTGCGGGCTTGGGCTACCACTCGCCTAATTTGCAAGTGAGTCAACGCTTGAACCTGACCCGCGCAGCGACCGGGTTTGATCAAGAGTCGATCGCCACTTTTATTTTGTCGGGCCGGTATCTGGGCTTTTTGCCTGACCATTACGCTCGGAGCTTTGTTACTAGCGGAAAGATGCAGGCTGTTAAACCCGAGCTCTTTCAATACGACTGTGATTTTTTGGCGATCACCCGCCGTTCGCCGCAGGCCTCTCGCGCGACGCGGGCATTTTTGGAGTGTTTAGAAAAAGCCCACCTCAACCTTGGTAAAACTTAAACGCCATCGCAGGTGCCTGACCGCCCATTAGCTCGGCCAAGGCTTTGCCTGAACCTGCACCGTGGGTCCAGCCCAGGGTACCGTGGCCTGCGTTAACCCACAGGCCTTTGATTTTGGTTTGGCCGATAAACGGAATATTGGTGGGTGTGGCGGGGCGCAAGCCCGTCCAGTAGCGGGGGTTGCCCCCTTCTTCCTCGGTGCGGGTATCGCACATGCCTGGCCAAACCTCTTCAACGCGCTTAGACAACATCTGGCAACGGGCGCGTGCCAAGGGGCTGTCTAGCCTGAGGTCGTAGCCGCCGACTTCGATAGTGCCAGCCACGCGGATTTGAGTGCCTAATCGGGTGATAGCGATCTTTTTTGCATCGTCAATCGTGGAGACAATCGGCGCATCTTGCGGCTTCAAAATATCAAATGTGGCGCTATAGCCTTTGCCCGGATAAATGGGCAAATCGACCCCGACGGATCGCAGCAAGGGCGCGCTGTAAGAGCCGCAGGCAACCACCACATGGTCGGCGGTTTGCGGTTGATCCTGGCCTTGTACTTTGACAGTGGGTTGGCCTTCGCGATTAAGGTGAATGCTTTCGATGGCGTGGTTGTATAGAAACGCAACGCCGCGATCAACGCAGCGTTGTGCCAAGGCTTGGGTGAACACCATGGCATCGCCGGACTCGTCGCTGGCGGTGAATGTTCCGCCTAAGATCTTGTGCGCAAAATTTTTGAGTGATGGCTCGATTTTCAAAAGATCTTCGCGGCTGATCACTTTGCGGCCTACGCCGTATTTGCCCATCAGGGCGGCGGCTTGGGCGGCGGAATCAAAAGAGGCTTGGTCACTGTAGTAGTGGGCAATGCCGCGCTCGACGCGTTGAAAGTCAATACCTGTAGAGGCAATGACTTCCTTGAGAGCGAGGTGGCTGTAAGCGCCAAGCGCGACCAGTTGTTGCACATTGCGCTCAAAGGCGCGGTCGTTGCAGTTGGCTAAAAACTGCAAGCCCCAGCGGTATTGACGCCAGCCCTCGCCCAAGGGATTTTGAGGGCGAAACAACAAAGGCGCTTCTTTGCTAAACATCCACTTCAAAGCCTTCAAAGGCGCTTCCCGGTTAGCCCAGGGTTCGCAGTAGCTCACGGAGATTTGTCCCGCGTTGGCAAAACTGGTCTCCATGGCAGCGTCACTTTGGCGATCTATCACGATGACCGCATGCCCACGCTCAGTGAGATGCCACGCGGTGCTGATGCCAATGATGCCGGCGCCTAAAACGATAATTTTCATAGATTGCAGTGTGACGGATAGGGCGAATTTGTAAAAGCAAAATCACCTTGTTTGCGAAAACATTAGTTCGGTTAATACTAGAGCCATGCGAAATTACGATCCTGACGCGCTAGAGTGCCTTGCCGCCATTGTTGAACAAGGCGGGTTTGAACGCGCGGCGGTGCGCTTGTCGATTACCCAGTCAGCGGTGTCGCAACGCCTTCGCGCTTTAGAAGCCCAGGTGGGAACAGTGCTGTTGGTGCGCAGTCGCCCTGTCAAACCCACCAGCGCTGGGCGTTTGCTGATCAAGCATGCGATACAAATGCGTTTGCTGCGGGCCGATTTGGAAACCGATTTACAAGACTTAGCTCCCGGCGCGAGCAAAGAGGAGGACCGGATTTCCATCGCCATTAACGCCGACAGCATTGCAACCTGGGCTTTGGGCGCGTTGGATCCTTTGATCCATGCGGGTTTGCCTTTGGAAATCATCACCGATGACCAAGACTTTACCCACGACTGGCTGCGCGAAGGCTTGGTACTGGGCTGTGTGACGACGCTTAAACAGGCATTGCGGGGCTGCAAAGTGGTGCCCTTAGGCGCGATGCATTACGTGGCCGTTGCCAGCAGTAGTTTCGCCCAAGCGCATTGTCTAGAAGGCCTCAGGCCCCACAATTTTCGTGACATTGCTTTTGTGGCCTTCAACCGCAAAGACGACGGGCCTGCGGAGTTTGTGGCACGGGCGTTGGGTCTGCGGCGGGTGGCTTTGAACCAGCGCTTTGTTCCAAGCGCGGAGGGGCAATTGCGCGCCGCCTTGTCGGGTTGGGGCGCGGCTGTGTTGCCGCGCCTGCGCGTTCAAACGCATTTGGAGTCGGGCGACTTGGTAAATCTGGCGCCTGAACATGCTTTGCCGGTTGATTTGTACTGGCACTGCTGGAACCTCGATTCGCAAGTGATTGACCGGTTGACCGCAGCTTTGGTTGGCGCGGCAGAACAAGCGCTCGCAAAAAATACTACGGAGTCATAAAAAAAGCAAGGACAACACTTTAAAAAGCGTCGGGCTAGAATTCAGACATGACTTCTACGCCGCAACCCAAAGTGTCCTTCAAAGCCCAGATGTTGCAGGCCCGCGAGGATGCGATTATCCAAACGGCCAGTCGCTTGCTCGCTGAAAAAGGATTTGAAGCGATGACGGTGGATGAAGTGGCCGCCAGTGTGGGCATTGCCAAAGCCAGTTTGTACAAACACTTCCCCAGCAAAGAAGACCTCGCCGCCGCCGCGATGGTGCAGATCATGCGCCGGGCACAGGACTTTATTGGAGCGCTCCCCGCGCAGTCGGCGATGGCGCAACTGCGTACCGTGGCGCGCTGGACCATGGAGCTCAAGCTCAAAGGCGAGATGCCCAACTTGCCGAGCCAAAACTCCACCTTGCGAGCCAAGTTGATGGCTGACAAGGCGTATATGGACGGGCTAATCGATGTGAGTGACCGCTTAGGCGAGTGGATTGAAGCCGCCCAAGCCCAAGGGCAGATCAACCCCGCATTGCCTGCCATCGCGGTGCTTTACACCTTGTACGCCCGCGCCTGCGACCCGGTGTTGGAGTTCTTAAAAATGGGCGGTCAACACGAGGACGCACAAATCATTGATCTGGTCATGTGCAGTTGTTTTGAAGGGCTCGCCGCGCGGTAGTGGGACCAGCGGCAGCCTCACACTTCAATCGTTGAGCCTGCCCGAAAAAGCGTCTGTTCATTTTTTCGCGCATACCCCAAGGGGTTGGCGACCACACGGCACCCTTGGTGCAAATAGTCTTGCGGGGCATGCAAATGGCCATGCATCCACAACTGCGCTTGCGGCAGCAAATCATCGAGCGCATTACAAAAGCCAGCCGTCCCCGGCACCAAGCCGTAGCGCGGATCGGCACTTCGCAAGCTAGGCGCAAAGTGGGTGACTACCACCGTCGTTCCATCAAAGGGCTGGGCTAAGGCGTCGCGCAACCAGGCCTGGCATTGCAGTGCATGTTCGCGTACGGCCTCGGCTAAAAAAGGCGAACCGTTTCGGGTGGTGTTGGTTTTTTTGAGGTAAAAATTTGCCGCCCGAAAAGCCTTGTCACGGGCTTTAAGTTGCTGGGTGAGTTGCGAAGGTGAATGGGGTGTGTCGGGGCACAAGGCATCAAAGTCGGTCCACAGCGTAGTGCCAATAAACCGCACGGGTTTACCCACTTTGTCAGTCCATGGCGCAAGCCACACTTCGCGCTCTAACCACACCATGCCCAAGCGCTCGCAGGTCTCGCGCAGTCTGGCGTGGGCGTGGTCAAAGTCCATCCCGTCGTATTCGTGGTTTCCGGGCAGGTACAACACCGGCGTGGGCCAGCCCTGCAAAGGAGAAAAGCCGGGCAAGCCAAAATCCGAGTCTTGGAGCAAAGACCCGTTTTGGTAGGAGCCGATGTCACCGGCCAAGACCAACAGGTCTGCTCCAGGAGCGCTCTGCGCTTGGGGCGAAGCCAAAAACTGCGGCTGAGACTCCAAATGGAGGTCGGAAAAGAGTTGCAACTTCATACCGCCAGATCCAAGTTCGGAGATGGAAACGCCAGCATTGCGACGGCTTGAATTTGGTTGCGAAACCACATGTGCGCGCTGTCTTGGTTATGGCGACTGTGCCAAAGCGCGTCTACGTGAATGGGTGCCACTTCAAAAGGCAATTCGCGCACAGCAAGCTCCGATTCAAAGCCGGTGACGTTTAAAAAATGCCGTGGCAAAACAGCGAGTAAATCCGAATTTGCAACCACCTTTCCCGTGGTGAAAAATTGATTCACCGTCAACACCACGCGCCGGGTTTTATTGAGGCCGGCAAGGGCTTCATCAATCAGTCCAAAAGCGCGGCCTGAAAAACTCACCAGCGTGTGGTGTGCTTGGCAGTAGCTATCTAGAGTCAAGGGTTGCGCCGCTAAGGGATTATCTTTGCGCATCACGCAAACGTAATCACTGGCAAAGAGGCGTTGGTGAAAAAACCGCGGTGAGCCGCCCGCTTGGGTCAGCGCAGAGAGTTCCGATAAAACGCCTGGAAAGTGTCCAATTGCTAAGTCGGCTTGGCCCTCTTCGAGCATGCGCCGGGGGTCGCGCGTGGTGAGTGGTACCACGTGTAAAGACACGCCGGGCGCTTGGCTGGTGACAGTGTTGATGAGCCCCACCATCAGCTCGGCGGCGGTGGCGTCTGCCAAGGTCAGAACGAACGTGTTGGTTGTGGTGGCGGGAGAAAATTTTTGAGGCGCGAGCGTGAGTTCTAAGTGCTGCAACGTTTCGCGAACCTTAGGCCACAAGGCCAAAGCCCGTGCGGTCGGTTGCAAGCCGCGCCCTTGGCGAACCAACAACTCATCATCGAGCGCCACCCGCAAACGGCGCAACGCATTACTGACAGCGGGCTGTGTTAACGCGAGAACGTTGGCCGCTTTGGTGAGGCTGCCTTCGGCCATGACGACATCAAAGACTTTCAGCAAATTCAGGTCAAAGGTGCGGATGTTGAGAGGAAGCATTTCGATATATAGATTTGGTGAATAGTATTAATCACCAAACTAAAGTGGACTAACACTAGTGTAAACCCTAAGATCACGCACATGTTTATCAAGGAGTCTTCTATGTCTCGCTTTACTTTTACTGAATTTGCTGGCGCTTCGTCTTTCAATGGCGCTTCCGTAGCGGCTCCAAAATCGGAAGCCACACGCACGTTGGCCGGGCTCATGCTCGCCGGTGTGATGGCTGCGATGTTGGTGGTGGCTGATCAAGTGATCGACAACTGGGCCGACGGCCATTTGCTTTTAGGCTGGGTCGCTTTGTGGAGCGTGGTGTTTGCGGGGTTGGCATTCTTTGCCCGCCCATTGCGCAAAATCACCATGGCCTTGGCTGCCAGTTTGGATCGCCAATTCAAAGAGGCCGCCCAAATTCGCCGTGAAGAGCAAATGTGGGCGTTTGCTAACCGTGACCCCCGTGTCATGGAAGAGCTACGCGCCGCTGTGGCGCGCGCTTCTTAAGCTGCCAAGCGTTGCTCGAACTGCGCCTTGGTCTTTTCCAAGGCCGCAGGCAAGTGGTACGCCAATTGGCTAAACAACTCGGTGTGCAGGGCAATTTCTTGCTTCCAGTCGGCCTTGTTTAAGCTGGTAACAGTCGCAAACTCGGCCGGCGTAAACGACAAACCTTTCCAAGTAATCTCCGCGTAGGTGGGGCTCACGCCAAAGCCGTTGTCAACGCCTTGCGCTTTGCCTTCAAGGCGGTCAATCATCCACTTCAAGACGCGCATGTTTTCGCCGTAGCCCGGCCAAACAAATTTGCCGTCCTCGCCTTTGCGAAACCAATTGACGCAGTAAATGGCTGGCAACTTCGCGCCAGACTGGGTGAGTTTGACGCCCATATCTAACCAGTGCTGGAAGTAATCGCTCACGTTGTAGCCCGTAAAAGGCAGCATCGCAAACGGGTCGCGGCGCACTATGCCTTGTTGGCCCGCAGCCGCGGCCGTGGTTTCAGAGCCCATGGTGGCTGCCATATATACACCTTCAACCCAATTTCGGGCCTCGGTCACCAAGGGCACGGTGGTCGAACGCCGACCACCAAAAATGAACGCATCAATCGGCACGCCGTTGGCATCGTCCCACGCGCTGTCTAGCGCAGGGTTATTGCCTGCTGCGACCGTAAAGCGAGAATTGGGGTGGGCGGCTTTGGCGCCGGTTTCTTTGGCGATGGCAGGCGTCCAGTCCTTGCCTTGCCAGTCGATCAAATGGGCAGGTAAAGCGCCGCCGTCTTTTTCCATGCCCTCCCACCACACGTCGCCGTCATCGGTCAGTGCCACGTTGGTAAAAATCACATTCTTGTTGAGGCTGGCCATGCAATTGGGATTGGTGTGGTAATTCGTCCCTGGGGCGACACCAAAGTAACCCGCTTCGGGATTGATCGCATACATCTTGCCGTCTGCGTGTGGCTTGATCCAAGCGATGTCGTCGCCAATCGTGGTGACCTTCCATCCCTCAAAGCCTTCGGGTGGTACCAACATGGAGAAGTTGGTTTTACCGCAAGCGCTTGGGAATGCTGCGGCAACGTGGTATTTTTTTCCTTCGGGGTTGCTGACCCCTAAGATCAACATGTGTTCCGCCAGCCAACCTTGGTCGCGGCCCATGGTCGAGGCAATGCGCAAGGCAAAGCATTTTTTCCCGAGTAAAGCGTTGCCGCCGTAGCCTGAGCCGTAAGACCAAATTTCGCGGGTTTCGGGAAAATGCACGATGTATTTGGTTTTGTTGCAGGGCCACTTCACATCGGCTTGACCGTCAGCCAACGGCGCGCCGACAGAATGCATGCACGGTACAAAAGCCCCGTCCGCACCGAGCACGTCATACACCGCCTTGCCCATGCGCGTCATGATGCGTTGGTTGACAGCGACATACGCACTATCGCTTAACTCAATCCCAATGTGGGCGATGTGGGAGCCCAAAGGCCCCATCGAGAAAGGCACCACGTACATGGTGCGCCCTTTCATGCACCCGTCAAACAAGGGGTTCAAAGTCGCCCGCATCTCTTGGGGCGCCATCCAGTTGTTGGTGGGACCGGCGCTTTCTTTGCGCTCGCTGCAGATATAAGTGCGGTCTTCTACACGGGCAACGTCCGTGGGGTCAGAGCAGGCGAGAAAACTATTGGGCCGTTTGGCTGGGTTGAGTTTTTTGAAAGTTCCCGCATCCACCAATTGTTTGCACAGGCTTTGGTACTCTTCCTCGGAACCATCGCACCAGTGAATGGCGGCAGGCTTACACAAGGCCGCCATGTCGGCAACCCAAGCGATCAGGCGGGCGTGTTTAACAAAGCTTGGCGCATTGAGGCTAAGCCCCTGCATCGTGGGTGAATTCATCGCGAACTCCTAAGTTTAAAAATCGTTTTTTCGCACGCCACCGAGCAAAGATGGGTTGTGAAAACAAGATTCCAAAGCGCATGCCGTAAGAGAAAAGTCAGCTTTTTGGGCTTCTGCGGGGGATTGATTTTAGGAACTGGTTCAGATGTTACAAAGCGATTACAGCCAATAGATATGCAAAACCTGCATGAGGTTATGAGTTGACTATATCCGGACCGCTTAAGGGCTTGATAGACTCGAAAAAAAGAGACCTTCATGACATCAATCTTTGCCTTAGTCAGCGCCTGCTTGGGTCAGCACGCCACAAACACGCTTTTCTCGCAGATGAACATTCATCCTGCTTTGAACCAGGCCAGCGCGGACAACATCAGCCGAGCGGAGCTGGCGCAGGCTCTGAATATGGTGTTGTTTCAAGGCTTGCTGGAGCGCGTTCCGGTGGGCAAGGATTACGTCGAGGGCGAGGTTTCGCAAAACCACCGAAAAATCGTGTTTGACCATGGCGCAGTGCGAACGGTGCGCTGGCCCTGTGGTGACTTGCCGCAAGGCGAACAGGCGCTTATTCGTATTCTTAGGCCGCTGGGGTTTACGCTGGCAGCGACCTACCCTTTGCCCAAGCTCAAAATGACCGGTCGGGCGTATTGCCACCAAGACTTTCCTCAAGATATTGCGCAGTTCTTTGTTTCAGAACTTCACCCAGAACAGTTTTCACCAACCTTCCAAGATGGGGTGACGCGGGTGTTGGCGAGTTCCAAAAATCCTTTGAATGAAGAAGACATGGCCACCTTAATGCAGTTAGACCAAACAGGCGCTCTGCCAATGCAGCAGGCCCTCAAGGCGCTGCCAAAGTGGGCGGCCTGTTTCGATAAGCAGCACGCCGATGTGGCGGTCAGCGATTACGAACTGTTGCTGGCGGAGTCGGCAGAAATGGCATGGATTGCGACTGAGGGCAATGCGTTTAACCATGCGACAGACCGGGTTCAAGATGTGTATGGCGCAGCGCAACAACAGCGCCAGCTCGGACGGCCGATCAAAGACAAAGTGGAGGTTTCGTCAAGCGCCCGGGTGCGTCAGACGGCGTTTGTAGCCGCAAGGGTCGAGCGAGCGATGACTTCAGCCAACGGCGTTGTCATGCGAAGCGTACCGGGATCGTTTTTTGAGTTGATCAGCCGCGACGTTTTGCAAGCGGATCAAGAAACCTTAGATCTGGCCTTTGATGCGGGCAATGCCACCGGGATCTTTGGGATGACTCGGGCGAAAGCTTAAGCCCGAGGATGGGGTTTAGCGCTGGGCTAGGGCTTTCTTTAACTCAGTGACCAATTTGCTGTTCTCGGGGGTGGTGAAGCTGGTGTAACTTTCGATGACCTTGCCGTCACGGCCGATCAAATACTTGTAAAAATTCCAACGCGGCGGGGTACCGCTGGCTTTGGTCAGTTCGGTAAACAAAGGGTTGGCCGACTTACCCATCACGGTCGATTTCTCGAACATCGGAAACTTCACGCCGTAGGTGTTAAAGCAAAAATCAGCAATCTCTTTGCCCTTGCCGGGTTCTTGCTGGCCGAAGTCGTTGGTTGGAAAACCCAAAACAACCAAGCCTTTGGAGCCGTAAGTGGCATATAGTTTTTCCAAGCCTTCGTACTGCGGAGCAAAGCCGCATTGGCTGGCCGTATTGACAACCAAAATCACCTTGCCACTGTATTGGCAGAGGTTTTGGGGTGCGTCGTCTTGCAACCGGTTGAAGGTTTTCTGCAATAAAACCGGGCAAGCGCCTAAATCAGCCTCTGGCGGAGTTGTTGTAGCCGCTTGTACAGACAAGGCAAAAGCGCAACAGAAGCCCCAAGCGGCAACAAACAAAACGCGTAAGCGAAAGCAGTCCATTAAAGAGGCAAACTGCATGGAATTAGGCCATTGACACAGCAATAAAGGCCAGCAAGAACATCAAGACTGCGCCAACAACAGGTAAAACGATAGGCATCATTGGGACGATTTCTTCAACTACGTCGGTGGTTTGGGTGTCGTTGTCGTGTGCGTGAGGTGCGGACATGGAGTGCTTTCTACTAAAGACAAAAAGTGAGATATAGACCATTTTAGCGACTCAGGAGGAAAGCCCCCACAGAGGAAGGTTGCAAAGGTTTTGGTAACTTTGAAAAAAAATCGCCAAAACGTGTCAACCAAGGGCCACGCTTGAGCGTCATAGATCCATGAAATTGATGGAATCTAAGGTAAATATGACAAAAACACCCATTCAGATGCCTGAAAAAGGGACTTACAAGTGGCAATTGTTCAGTTATTGGTCTGACGAATACCGCCAAACCCGTGCCGATCACTCCGCTTACATCGCTCTGAATTTCGCTGGTGCTCTTGATGTGTGCCGTACCAAATTACAAAAACTCATGCAACACCACCGCCAGTTTGCCAGTGACGCAACCTCTGGCCCCAGCCATAACCGCGCGATCGCCCGCCTAGAAAACACCTTGAGCGGTGCGGCTATAGCGTATGAAAGCAGTTTCAAGTTACATTGAATTGATCCCTGCGATCCCCGAAAACCCTTGGAACACCAACCAAGGGTTTTTTTACGCCACTGCAACGACGCGCAATACCTCTTGGGCGTAGGCTTCCAATTTTTTCACCCCCATACCGCTGATGCCTTGTAGGTCTTGTAGGCTTTGGGGCGCGCGTTCGGCGATAGCTGCGAGGGTCGCGTCATGAAAGATAACGTAGGCCGGCAAGTTATGTTCTCTTGCAATTTCGGCCCGCCACGCTTTGAGATCAGCATACCGAAGCAAAGCCAGTGCGTCGAGTTCGATCGGGGCTTTGGGTTGTGTGTTCACAGGCGTTTTGCCTTTGCGAGGCGCAGGCAAAGAGACGGATTCGCGCAGGCGCACCGCAACGTCACCTTTCAAAACCGCGCGGGACTTGTCTGTCAAAACCAAGGTGTTGAACGCCTGGACATCCACCATCACGGCGCCCATCGCCAAAAGTTGACGCAACACGCCGCGCAGTTGAATCTCGCTCAAAGCGGCGCCGACGCCAAAGGTACTCAAGGTGTCGTGGCCATGTTGTGCGACCTTGTCGGTTTTTTTGCCACGCACAATATCCATCAGTTGCCCGGCCCCAAAAGTGATGCCGCTAAGTTTCTGGATTCTGTAAATGGTAGAAAGCAGCATTTGGGCTGCCGCGCTGCCGTCCCACACCGCCGGAGGTTGCAGGCAGTTATCGCAGTTACCGCAGGGCTGACTTGTCTCTCCAAAGTAAGCCAACAACCGGGTGCGGCGGCAGTCAGTCGCTTCGGCCAAGCCGAGCAAGGCTTCGAGTTTTCCGCGCATCACTTGTTTAAAAGCTTCTTCCGCAGGGCTCTCGTCAATCATTCGGCGTTGGTTGACTACGTCTTGTAGGCCGTAGCACATCCATGCGTTCGCAGGCAGCCCGTCGCGACCCGCGCGGCCCGTTTCTTGGTAGTAGCCTTCTATATTTTTAGGCATGTCCAAGTGCGCAACAAAACGCACATCGGGCTTGTCAATTCCCATGCCAAAGGCAATGGTTGCCACTATGACGATGCCCTCTTCGCGTAAAAAACGGTCTTGGTTGGATTGGCGAACACGACCCTCAAGCCCAGCGTGGTAGGGCAGCGCGTTGACTCCTGAATCCACCAAGGTTTGGGCAATGTCTTCTACTTTTTTACGCGATTGGCAGTACACAATGCCCGCCTCACCCGCATGTTCGCGCTCGATAAAACGCAAGAGTTGGGTGGTGCTATCGCGCTTTTCAACAATCGTGTAACGAATGTTGGGCCGGTCAAAACTGCTGATAAAGGCCCGCGCATCTTGGAGCTGCAAACGCTCCAAAATATCGGCGCGGGTGAGGTCATCGGCCGTGGCCGTGAGCGCCAAGCGCGGCACGCCCGGAAACCGCTCATGCAAAACGCTTAAGGCGCGGTACTCGGGTCGGAAATCGTGGCCCCATTGGCTCACGCAATGGGCCTCATCAATAGCAAACAGACTCAATTGACCGCGTTCAAACAAAGACGCCAGTTGCGCTAAAAAACGCGGCGTGGTGATGCGCTCGGGGGCGGCGTATAAAAGCGTAATGTCACCGCGCAGCAAAGACTGCTCGACTTGGTAAGCCTCTTCGCCGCTGAGCGTCGAGTTCAAAAAAGCCGCGCTCACACCGGCTTCATGCAAAGCGCCAACTTGGTCGTGCATCAAAGCAATCAAAGGGGAGATCACGATGGTGATTCCTAATCCAGCGCGCTGTCTGGAGATGGCTGGAATTTGGTAGCAGAGAGATTTTCCGCCGCCTGTGGGCATCAGCACCAAGGCGTCGCCGCCTGCGCCTACGTGTTCTACGATGGCTTGTTGGGGACCGCGGAATTGTTCATAGCCAAAAACTTCTTGGAGGATAGAGAGGTAATTCAAGATGTCCTATTGTCGGGCCGTTTGCTAAACCTCTTTGGCGGTGCGGCGGTACTGCATTGCTTCAGCAACATGGGCAAGCGCCGTGGTGGGCGAGCCGGCCAGGTCGGCAATGGTGCGCGCAATTTTGAGGGTGCGGTGGGTTCCTCGCGCAGACCAGCCAAGTTGGGCGGCCGCATTTTTTAAGAACGTTGCCGCTGCGGGTTCAAGCTGGGCGTGGCGGTCGATGTCTGCACCTTGCAGGGCGTGGTTGGCTTGGTTCTGACGGGCAAGCGCACGATCTCGCGCTTGGGCGCAACGCATACGAATCGCTTGCGTGGATTCGCCGGGTGTCGTTCCAAGTAGCTCTTGGGCTGGCAGCGCTGGCACTTCTACGTGCAAGTCAATGCGGTCCATCAAAGGCCCGCTGAGTTTGCCTTGGTAACGGCTGACTTGGTCGGGCGTGCAGCGGCAGGGCCGCGCGGCCTTGCTCGCTCCGAGGTAACCGCAAGGGCAAGGGTTCATCGCCGCAATCAGTTGAAAGCGGGCGGGAAACTCCGCTCGGCGGGCGGCGCGGGCAATGGTGATGGTGCCGGTTTCAAGGGGTTCGCGCAGAGCCTCTAAAGCGGCGCGGGGGAACTCCGGTAACTCGTCTAAAAAAAGAACGCCGTGATGGGCCAAAGATATTTCTCCCGGGCGAGGCGGTGAGCCTCCGCCGACCAAGGCGACCGCGCTAGCGGAGTGGTGTGGGCTGCAGGTCGGGCGCTGGCCCCAACGCGCAATATCAAAGCGCCCGCTCAAGCTGCCAATCGCAGCGCTTTGCAAAGCCTCATCGGTATTCATCTCGGGCAGCAGCCCCGCAAAGCGGTGCGCCAACATCGACTTGCCCGATCCGGGCGGCCCGGTCAAAAGCAAACTGTGTCCGCCTGCGGCTGCAATTTCCAAAGCACGCTTGGCAGCCAACTGTCCTTTTACATCAGCCATATCAGGTTGAAAAGCGAGAAAGCGCGGGGGCAAGGCGCTTACCCTTTGCCAGCCTTCGTCGATGAAGTCGTTGTCTTGAAAAGCGTTGGAACTTGAGGCTGCGGCTGGCGCAAAGTGGCGCACAACGTCACGCAGGTGAACCGCGCGGTACACGTGCGCATCAGGCACCAAGGCCGCCTCTTCGGCGCTGCCCGGGGGCAAGACCAAGCGCGTTGCGACTTTGGCGGTGTGTAAGGCCAAAGCCATCGCCAATGCGCCGCGAACCGGTCGCAAAGCGCCCGACAGAGATAATTCCCCAGCGAACTCGTAATCGGCAAGCCGTGCGCCATCAATTTGACCGCTGGCCGCCAAAATTCCCAAAGCAATGGGTAAATCTAACCGTCCGGAGTCTTTAGGTAAATCCGCCGGGGCCAAATTAACGGTAATCCGTTGGTTGTGAGGAAACTCTAGCCCCGAGTTTTGAATCGCACAGCGCACCCTTTCTCGCGCCTCTTTTACCTCCACATCGGCCAAACCCACCAGCGTGAAACTGGGAAGGCCGTTGGCCAGATGCACCTCCACAGTCACCTGCGCCGCCTCTAAACCGAGCAAGGCACGGCCCTGCACTAAAGATAAACCCATGACTTCGACTCCCTTAACTGTGCGCGATTTGGGTGCGCCCCATCAGTAAAAAAAGCACCAAGGCGGTGCGTACTGTGGTTTTTTACAGTGATGCTACTGCAATTAGGCGGGCTTGGCTAGCCGCGTGGTGGTGCATTAACGAAAAAAACGCGATTTCTAGCTTGGCACGGCTTCTGCTAAATCAAGTTGTCTCCCGACCCCGTGGAGAAGCAGGTTTGTTTTCGGATGGACCTGCCATCAACTCTTTTGAAGCTGAGGTGAACACATGAAATTAGTTACGGCCATCATTAAACCGTTCAAGCTTGACGAGGTGCGTGAAGCCCTCTCCGGCATGGGCGTTCAAGGCATCACGGTGACCGAGGTGAAAGGCTTTGGTCGCCAAAAGGGACACACCGAGTTGTACCGCGGGGCGGAATACGTGGTTGATTTTTTACCCAAGGTCAAGATCGAAGCGGCGATTGACGCGGCCCTCTTGGACCGTGTGATTGAAGCCATCGAAGGCGCAGCCCGAACCGGCAAGATCGGTGACGGCAAGATTTTTGTGTACGACTTAGAACAAGTTGTTCGTATCCGTACCGGCGAAACCGGCAAAGAAGCTCTTTAAAGCCACGGCACTAACAAAGGAATCATCATGAAAAAAATACTGGTATCTCTGGCCTTGGGCTTGGGTCTTTTAACCGCTGGCACCTATGCAATGGCCCAAGCCGAAGCGCCCGCAGCAGCGGCCTCTGAAGCAAAAGCCGCAGCCCCTGCACCCGTGGCAGCCGTCGCTGCGGAAGCAGCAGCACCCGCAGCTCCCGCGCTCATTCCCAATAAGGGCGACACCGCTTGGATGATGGTCTCCACCATCCTCGTAATATTGATGACCGTCCCCGGGCTGGCCCTCTTTTACGGCGGCTTGGTTCGAAGCAAAAATATGCTTTCGGTCCTTATGCAAGTCATGGTGACCTTCTCTTTGATAGTGGTGCTGTGGTTTATTTACGGTTACAGCTTGGCCTTTACGGAAGGCGGCCCATTCATTGGCGGCTGGGACCGCTTGTTTATGGCCGGTGTGTGGGATAACGCAGCAGGCACCTTTGCCAACGCGGCTACTTTTAGTAAAGGCGTAGTGATTCCTGAAATTATTTTTGCGGCATTCCAAGCTACGTTCGCCGGTATCACCTGCGCCTTGATTGTTGGCGCGTTTGCTGAGCGCATGAAGTTCTCCGCCATGCTAGCCTTTATGGTCTTGTGGTTTACTTTTAGCTACGCGCCGATCGCGCACATGGTGTGGTTCTGGATGGGCCCTGACGCTTACACCGGTAAAGAAGTGGTTGACGCGATGAACGCCAAAGCCGGTTACCTGTGGCAGTCTGGTGCGCTGGACTTTGCTGGCGGCACCGTGGTGCACATCAACGCAGCGGTTGCAGGTTTGGTCGGTGCGTACATGGTTGGTAAGCGCATCGGTTACGGCAAAGAAGCCATGGCCCCCCACAGTTTGACATTGACCATGGTCGGCGCGTCCCTTCTGTGGGTGGGCTGGTTCGGTTTCAACGCGGGCTCGGCTTTAGAAGCGAACGGCTTTGCTGCGCTGGCTTTCATCAACACCTTTGGCGCAACGGCAGCGGCCGTGTTGGCTTGGTGTTTGGGTGAGGCGATGATGCGCGGAAAAGCATCCATGCTCGGAGCGGCTTCTGGCGCAGTGGCGGGCTTAGTGGCGATTACGCCTGCTGCGGGCAACGTTGGTATCGGCGGCGCTTTGGTGATTGGTTTCATCTCAGGCTTTGCCGGACTGTGGGGCGTCAACGGCCTGAAAAAAATGCTAGGCGCAGATGACACCTTGGACGTCTTCGGGGTACACGGCGTGTGCGGAATTGTGGGCGCCTTGTTGACCGGCGTATTTAACTCCCCCAGCTTAGGCGGCCCAGGCTTTGTTGCGGATTGGGTGACTGCAACTGGTATTGCCGCTGCCGACTACTCGATCGCATCGCAAGTCTGGATTCAAGCCAAAGCGGTGTTTACGACCGTGATCTGGTCAGGCGTGGTTTCTATCATCGCGTTCAAGCTGGTGGATCTCACGATCGGCCTGCGTGTCAGCGAAGAAGACGAGCGCGAAGGTTTAGACATCACTTCGCACGGCGAGACTGCTTACAGCCGCTAAGCTAGTTTTAAATCAAGCCCCGCACAACTTTGGTTGTACGGGGCTTTTGCTTTTTGCTACACAGTTTGTTAGTGTTGCATGTTCCATGGATTGATGACAGACAGGCCGGCAGCCTCAAAAGGGCTGGTGTCTCGCGTGGCAACAATTAAGCCGTGGCTGGAAGCAGTAGCGGCAATGTAGCCGTCCGCAGGTGCGATCGCTTTTCCCTGGGCTCGCGCACGGGAACGTAGCGCCGCGTAGGCTTCGGAGGCTGCTGCATCAAAGGGCAGGATTCGACCTGCGAATAAAGGCAAGATAAGTTGCTCAAGACTGTCTTGGAGCGTGTCGCGTCGTTTGCTAGGTGCCAACGCCGCAATGCCAAATCGCAATTCAGCGAGGCTGATTGTTGACAGATACAGAGTTTCGATATTTTGTGCATCGATCCAAGTCAACACACCTAAATCACCCTTGAGCTTCAATGGTTCAGAAACGACGTTGGTATCAAGAAGAATCATTCAAAGCTCAATGGTTCTGAGGGAGACTTATCACGTTCAATTTCAAGATCGAATCCTCCTGCTTGCTGGGCGATTTCCGCCAACAAGGAACCCAGCTTGATTCGGCCCTCTGGTCGTGCGATGCTTTCAAGAATCGCTCGGACTTCGGCCTCTGTGCTGCGACCAGCCATGGCGGCGCGCACACGCAGAGCACGGTGCGTCTCTTCAGGTAAATTGCGGACAGTGATTGATGACATGCAGCATTCCTTTATAAATGATCTCAATGATTGCATTTTATTGCATTTGCAATCAATACGCAAGCCTATCTTTTGCTTTTTTCCCGCCACAATAGTGTTCTGACCCCACCCCTTGTGATAATTCCACGTACTTGCCGTCAAAAACCCGCATGCCCACTTCCCCCTCCTGGACTCTTTTAGATTTAACAAATTGCGAACTCGGCGAATCACCGTTTTGGCACCCGCACGAGCAGCGCTTGTATTGGGTGGATATTCCTGGGAAACAGATTTTGCGAACTAACAGCGGCGGAGTAGAGCGTTGGGACGTGCCTTCGGAGCCCGGTTGTATTGCGCCCGCGCTGGGTGGCGGTTGGGTGATGGCTTTGCGCCATGGGGTGTTTCGTGCGCGGCAATGGGGCGGCGCTTTGGAACTGGTGACCACGCTGCCTTACGACACGAAGACGGTTCGGGCCAATGACGGGAAGTGCGATGCCTTGGGGCGCTTTTGGGTTGGTACGATTGACGAGACCAAGAAGGCGCAGTCTGCGGCCTTGTTTAGTATTGACGCACGCCACAGCGGCCCGGTGGTTGTAAAAACCATGGCAAAGCAGGCCTTAACTGCCAACGGCTTGGCGTGGAGCTTGAGTGGCGAGACGCTGTATTGGGCCGACACCCCCAAACACGTGGTTCACGCGTGGGACTTTGATGTTCAAAGTAACGCCATGAGCGGACACCGAACCCACCTTCAGTTTGGCCCCAAGCCCGCCGATTGGCGCTTTACGGATGCAAGCTACCAAGGCCGCCCCGACGGCGCGGCGGTGGACGTCCAAGGAAATTATTGGGTGGCGATGTTTGAAGGGGCGCGGGTGTGCCAGTTTGCGCCCGATGGCACGTTGATGGCTGAAATTAAAACGCCCGCCCAATGCCCCACGATGCCTTGCTTTGGCGGCGCGGATCTCAAAACTTTGTTTATCACCACGGCCCGCCATGGACGCAGTGAGGCCGAGTTGGCGCAGTATCCGAACTCGGGTTGTGTGTTTTCCTTGCCAGTGGAAGTGCCGGGGCTGGCGGTTAATTTCTTTGACGATGGGGCCTAAAAATAAGTCTTAGGTGAAGTTTTGGACCCGCGCTTAGCCAAGATTTCAACCAAAGTGCGTTCAAAAAATTCACGCTGGGACAGGACCCCGAGCCCTTACCATTGACTAGATGTCATTTATTACCCCTGCGACTGAAAGCTTGTCTGACGCTGCCACTGCGCGCTTGGCTGAACGCGTTCGCGCCGCCTTTCACCAGCCCCCGGGCCAGCGCCCCCTTTTGCGGGTTCGCGGCGGGGGGAGCAAAGATTTTTATGGCTCCAACCTCGACGGCGAAGTTTTAAGTACGCAAGAGCTTCAAGGCATCGTGAGTTATGAGCCATCGGAGTTGGTTGTGACGGTTCGGGCGGGAACGCCGTTGGCCGAACTGGAAGCAGCCTTGCTTGAAAAAAACCAGTGCCTGCCGTTTGAGCCGCCTCACTTTGATGAAGGAAAAAAGAGGCAAGCGACGCAAGCCACGGTGGGTGGCATGGTCGCGGCTGGGTTGAGCGGCCCGTCGCGGGCTACGGCAGGGGCAGTCAAAGATTTTGTCTTGGGCGTCCGGTTTATCAATGGGCGGGGCGAACACCTGACCTTTGGTGGCCAGGTCATGAAAAACGTGGCTGGCTACGACGTGAGCCGCTTGCTCGCTGGCAGTTGGGGAACCTTGGGCGTGATCACCGAGGTGTCGCTTAAAGTTTTGGCCTTTGCGCCCAGCGAGGCAACCTTGTTGTGTGGCTTGCCGCAAGACAAAGCCTTGGATCTATTACACCGATGGGGCGGCCAGCCTTTGCCTTTGAATGCGAGTTGCTGGGTCCATGACACGACCGCAAGCCCGCCCCGTGATATTTTGTTTGTCCGTTTGCGTGGTGCTGCAGCAGCGGTGAAGGCCGCATTGGTTCGCATGCGCTCGGATGTGGAGGCACAAAACGGCGACGTCGTTGAGATGGACAACGCGCAAGCGGGGCCCGATTGGGCGGCCTGTCGCGAACAGCAGTTGCCGTTTTTTACCCAAGCGCCCAGCCCTGAGGTTTGCCTTTGGCGTTTGTCGGTGCCCCAAACCGCGCCGGTTTTGGAGTTGCCTGACGCCGTTAAATCCGGCCCCTTCATTGAATGGCACGGAGCGCAGCGTTGGGTTTGGGCGCCGGCGTCAGCCGCATCTGCGCTTCACGCGCTTGCAAAGCGTGCGGGCGGCCACGCCACCTTGTTTCGCAGGCCCCAGGGCGCATTAGCAAATCAGTCGATACAGGCTGCGGTCTTCCTGGCGCTAGACGCAGTTCAGCAGCGCATTCAAAGCGCCTTACAAGAACAATGCGATCCGCATGGCGTGTTCAACACCCGGCGTTTAAACCACGCGTTTTCAACTTAAACGTCAGAACACTTCGCCATGCAATCCACCCTTTCCCCTGAATACCAAAACAGCGCCGATGGCTTGGCAGCGCAAGCCATTGTTCGCAACTGCGTGCACTGTGGGTTTTGCACTGCTACCTGCCCCACTTACCAGTTACTTGGCGATGAGCTTGACGGCCCGCGCGGGCGCATTTACCTGATTAAGCAAGTCTTAGAAGGCGCAGAGCCCACGCGCAAAACCCAGCAACACCTGGACCGCTGCTTAACCTGTCGCAATTGCGAGACTACCTGCCCCAGCGGCGTGGAATACGGACACCTCATTGACATTGGGCGTAAGCTGGTTGATGAGAAAGTCAAAAGGCCGGTGTTTGAAAAAACGCTGCGCTGGGCGCTGAAAGAAGGATTGCCTTCCCCTTTGTTTGGTGTGGCGATGAAGATGGGGCAAGCCGTGCGCGGCGTTTTGCCTGAGAGTCTTCGCTCCAAAGTGCCTGCGCGTCAAAACGCCGGACCCCTTCCTACCCGAACCCATACGCGCAAAGTGCTGATGCTGGCCGGTTGTGTGCAACCTTCCATGAGCCCCAACATCAATAGCGCAACCATACGTGTGCTCGATGCCTGTGGAATTCAAACCGTGGTTGTTGCCAAAGCGGGATGTTGTGGCGCTTTAAAGTTTCATCTGAACGACCATGAAGGCGGCAAAGACCATATGCGTATCAACATTGATGCGTGGTGGCCATTGGTGAGCGCAGGGGACGTGGAGGCCATCGTGATGAACGCTTCGGGTTGTGGCGTGATGGTCAAAGACTATGGCCATGCGCTCAAAGACGATCCGACCTATGCGGATAAAGCCCAGCGCATCAGCGCCTTGACCAAAGACATCAGCGAGTTGCTGCCCGATTTGGTGCCGTTGTTAAAACCCAAATTGCAAAACGATGCGGTTCAAGCGGCCGGTCTGCAAGCCTTTCATCCACCGTGCACTTTGCAGCACGGACAAAAATTGCGCGGCGGCGTAGAAGAACACTTGCAGACTTTGGGATTTAAGGTGAGCGTCACCACCAACGAATCGAATATGTGTTGTGGTTCTGCAGGAACGTACTCTGTTCTCAACCCCACACTGGCCTACCAACTGCGCGACCGCAAACTCGGCCACCTCAATGACCTGGCGCCCCAGGCCATACTTTCGGCCAACATCGGTTGCATCACCCACCTTCAAAGTGGCTCGGATATTCCTGTGAAACATTGGGTGGAGTTGTTAGACGCGGCCCTCGCTTAGAACAGCCTCAATGTCTTTGGTGAGTGTCTTAGGGGCATCCATCGACCCGTAGCGCTTAACGACTTGACCGTCTTTGCCGATCAAGAATTTTGTGAAGTTCCATTTGATGGCTTTGCTGCCTAAGATGCCGGGAGCTTCTTGGGTGAGCCATTGGTAAAGCGGGTGCGCTTGGGCGCCATTGACATTGATTTTTTCCATCATAGAAAAACTCACGCCATAGTTCTTTTGGCAAAACGCACCGATCTCAGCGTTGCTTCCTTTATCTTGTGCGCCAAACTGGTTGCACGGAAAACCCAAGACCACCAAGCCTTGGGGTTGGTAGCGTTGGTGTAGCTCTTCGAGACCGGCAAACTGTGGCGTGAAGCCGCAGGCGCTGGCGGTGTTAACGATCAGCAGGGCTTTGCCTTGCAGGTCTTTGAGTTTGACGGGTTGGCCGTCAATCGACAGGGCTTCAAAATCGTAGGCGGTGGTCATGGTGCGTCTCCAGTGGAAGGGTTCGGTGAAGGCTTCGAGCTTAGCGTAGCGAGCAGGGCCGCAAGCAAAATCAACCCGCCACCTAAAGCCACGCGCAGGCTGATCGTGCCCGCGCCTAAAAGCACGGAGGAAACGCTGGCAAAAATCACTTCACACAGCATGATGAGCGAGGTGGTATTGGCCTTTAGGCGCGAGGCGCCGTACTGCAGCGCCAAATTGGCCACTGAAATCATCAAGCTCAAACCCAAAACGGCGACAACCCAGTCGGTGGCCATGCTCGGCAGGGCGTTCACCAATCCTTGTTGCATTCCCAGTAAAGCCGCCAAAGTACACATCACTGCGCCCCCGCCAAACATCGCAACCGTCACAGCCGCAGGGGGCGGTCCGCTGAGCTTGCGAAGCATGATGTTAGTCAACGCAAAACTAAAGCCGCCTAAGAGTGCCAAGCCGTCAGCCATGCTCTCCGGCCAGGGCCAAGGCGACTCCGGCGTTTTAAGAACAATCACCACGCCACATAGCGCCATCACCAAGCGACCTAAAGACTTCAGCGTGGGTTTTTCTCCGAGCAGCGGCCACGCCAATAAAACCACCCAAGCGGGCATTAAATAAAACAAGATCACAACCCGCACCACGTCGCCGATCGTTACCGCCCAGTTGA
>Ga0247844_1002356_pt1 | contig 31084 bp, 26 predicted proteins | sample LaCtaG_FD_192421 | JGI IMG/M metagenome (GOLD analysis project Ga0247844, IMG submission 192421) | Freshwater microbial communities from meromictic Lake La Cruz, Castile-La Mancha, Spain - LaCruzMarch201714.5m_1 | ecosystem: Environmental > Aquatic > Freshwater > Lake | place: Spain: Castile-La...
TTAAATGAAAAAACAAAAATTCAAAGAGCGATGAAAGTCAGATCAACTGCCGGATTACTTATTCATTTGTTTGGCAAAATGTCTATGGCTTTCATTTATCTAATTTTTTAAATACTGATTCGCATAAGTAATGAATAATTAATAATGAACAATTAATAATTAGTAAGACGTAGTAAATGACCGCCTTATGAAATAACAAATATATCAATAAATAATTCAAACAACTTAAGTAAATGGTATAATATCGTGTACCATTTTAAAACATGTTTTTTAACGCAAAGACACTATGATGCAAAGCCGCTAAGAATATAAATTATTGTAAATCAAACATTTCTTTGCGTCTTTGCAACTTTGCGTTCAAAATACGACATTATATTGGTTCAAGTACTTAAATAGACCAAAACCAGTAATACAACAAAGTTTTCAGGATGGATATATTACTGAAGGAAAGGGTTGGATGAGAATGCATAACAGTCGGAATTTAACCTCTCATACTTACGATCAAACCACAGCCAAAGAGGTAATTGAAAGTATTAGGTATGAATATTATTTTCTTTTAAATAGTTTGCAAGAAAAACTAAATGAAGAAATAAAAAGGGAATTGAAAGATGAATGATAACATACAATATGGGTTAAACCAATCGGATATAACAAACATCATTTCGGTATTGCAACAAAATGATAAAATTACCAAAATAATTCTTTTTGGTTCTAGGGCAAAAGGAAATTTCAAGGCAGGTTCAGATATCGATTTGGCTTTGATTGGTTTAGATTTAAAGTTAAATGACATTATTGATGCATTTATCGAAATTGAAAATTTGAATTTACCTTACAAATTCGACCTTATTATTTATAACAGAATACAAGAAAATGCTTTAATTGAGCACATTGATAGAGTCGGTATTGTTTTGTACAACAAATAATAACAATAAAAAAAAATAATCTACTGATAAAAAATAATCAGGAGTAAATCAGAAAATAAAAGCATCACATATTAAAACAAGAATTGAAAAATATAAAATTAAACACGTATGAATATTTCGTATAATTGGCTGAAGCAATACATTAACATTGACATTACGCCTGATGCATTATCAAAAGCATTAACATCAATCGGCCTTGAGGTAGGTGGAGTTGAAAAAGTTCAAACCATCAAAGGTGGATTGGAAGGATTGGTGATTGGTGAAGTTTTGACTTGTATGATTCATGAAAATTCCGACCATTTACATGTTTGTACGGTGAATGTGGGTGCAGATGAAGCATTACAAATAGTATGCGGTGCGCCCAATGTAGCTGCAGGACAAAAAGTGATAGTAGCAACTGTTGGTACAAAACTATATTCTGGCGATGAAAGTTTTAGCATAAAACGGTCGAAAATACGTGGTGTAGAATCACTTGGGATGATTTGTGCTGAGGATGAAATTGGGATTGGAACAAGCCATGATGGCATAATCGTTTTGCCGGAGGATGTACAAATTGGAATGTTGGCCAAAGATTATTATGGAATCAAGGATGATACGTTGCTGGAAGTGGACATTACACCCAACCGCGTAGATGCAGCTTCACATTTTGGAGTGGCACGCGATGTGGCAGCTTTTTTTGCTTTGAAAGATAAATCGGTAAAACTCATCAAACCTTCTGTGGAGGCTTTTACCGTTCGAAATACGAATTTGAGCATTCCAGTAACAGTTGAAAATACGGATGCTTGTCCTCGCTATTCTGCTGTTACCATTTCGGGCGTAAAAGTGACAGAATCGCCAGAATGGTTGAAGAATTACTTGCTGGTCATTGGGCTTCGTCCCATCAATAACATTGTGGACATCACCAACTTTGTGTTGCACGAAATGGGACAACCGTTGCACGCTTTTGATGCTGATAAAATAAAAGGCGGCGAAGTTCGTGTAAAAAATTTACCTGACGGAACTACATTTACCACATTAGATGGCGTAGAACGTAAACTGAATGCAGCCGATTTGATGATTTGTAGTTCCGAAGAACCAATGTGTATTGGTGGCGTATTTGGTGGTGCAGATTCTGGCGTGACGGAAACTACCCAAAATGTATTTCTGGAAAGTGCTTATTTTAATCCAGTTACGATAAGAAAAACGGCGCGTCGTCATGTTTTGAACACCGATGCATCCTTCCGATTTGAACGTGGCTGCGACCCAACAAATACCATTTACGTTTTGAAACGTTGCGCATTGTTGATTCAGGAAGTAGCTGGCGGTCAAATTTCAAGCGAAATTGTGGATATTTACCCTGAGGAAGTAAAACCGTTTGTGGTGGAACTTTCATTGGAAAAAGTAAATTCTTTGATTGGTAAAGAAATTGGGAAGGAAAATATTGAAACCATTTTGGGAGCACTTGAAATGGAAATTGTGAGCCGAACTGAAGAAGGTTACATTCTGCATGTACCAGCATACCGTGTTGATGTGCAGCGAGATGTGGATGTAATTGAAGATATTTTGCGCATTTATGGTTATAATAATGTGGAAATTGGCGATAAACTGAAATCGAATTTAAGTTTCAGCGATAAACCAGACAGCTACAAATTGCAAAACTTGATAGCGGAACAATTGACTGCACAAGGTTTTAACGAAGTGCTGAATAACTCGCTCACAAAAGGGGCATATTATAACGATTTGACGTCATTACCAGCTGCAAAAAGCGTGAAAATCATCAATTCATTAAGCTCCGATTTGAGCGTGATGCGCCAGACTTTGCTTTTTGGAGGATTAGAAAATATAGCACGAAACGTGAATCGACGCAATGCCGACCTTAAATTCTACGAATTTGGGAATTGCTATTATTATAACATTGATGATAAAAAAGAGGGAGATGCAATGGCGCCTTATTCCGAAGATTTTCACTTGGGATTATGGCTTACAGGCAATAAAAGAGCACAATCGTGGACAATTGCCGATGAAAAATCAAGCATCTATGAATTGAAAGCATACATTGAAAATATTTTCAGACGATTAGGAATTAATTTACGGAAATTGGTGATTGGTGATTATGCAGATGATTTATTGAGCGAAGCTTTGTCAGTTTACAGTGCAACAGGCAAAAAATTAGCAGTATTTGGAGTCGTACATCCGCTAATGCGCAAAATGATTGATATTGATGCTGAAGTATATTTTGCCGATTTAAATTGGACTTTAATAATTAATGAACTAAGCGATAAGAGTGTACGTTATACTGAAATATCGAAATATCCAGAAGTGAAGCGTGATTTGGCATTATTGATTGATAAAAACGTGACTTATGCTGAAATTGAAAAAATCGCATATGAAACAGAGCGTAAATTATTGAAAAAAGTAAATCTTTTTGATGTATACGAAGGCAAGAATCTTGAAGTTGGGAAAAAATCATACGCTGTAAGCTTCCTGTTACAAGATGACACAAAAACCCTAACAGACAGTCAGATTGAATCGATAATGAAAAAGTTACAAAATAATTTTGAAACTAAACTTGGAGCTAGATTAAGATAAAAAATCATTTGAAAATTTGAAGATTTGAAAGTTTAATGCAGTTTTTGTTTCAAATTTTCTAATCTTCAAACTATCAAATTTTCAAACTCTTCAAACCCTTAATTAAATATGGATAACCATAAACTTTCATTCAACGGACAAATTTTACATACGCCATATCCAAACTTGGATGCATACAATTCATTGAGTATGCCTGTGTACCTCACTGCAGCTTATGAATTTGATACTGCTGAGGATATGGAGGCCGCTTTTATTGGAAAATCGGCAAATCACACTTATTCCCGTATTACCAATCCTACGGTGCAGTATTTCGAAAACAGGGTACAGAATATAACTGGTTCATTGAGTGTTACGGCGCTTAATTCGGGAATGGCCGCCATCAGTAATGCCATTATTACTTTGGCACAAACTGGTAGTAATATTGTTACTTCGCGTCATTTATTTGGGAATACCTATTCTTTTTTTTCCAATACGTTGGCAGCATTTGGCATCGAGACTAGATTTTGTGATTTAACGAATCCTTATGAAGTGGAAGCACACATCGATGCAAATACATGTGCCATATTTCTTGAAATTATAACTAATCCTCAAATGGAAGTTGCTGATTTAAAAGCACTTTCAGCGATAGCAAAACAAACCGGCGTACCTTTGATCGCCGATACAACCATTATACCATTCTGTGCTTTTAAGGCAAAAGATTGGGGCATCAACATTGAAATTGTATCAAGCACAAAATATATTTCGGGTGGTGCAACCAGTTTGGGTGGTTTGATTATTGATTATGGGAATTTTAATTGGCTATCATCACCCAAATTACATACCATGGCCAAGGAATTTGGACCAGCAGCCTACACAGTGAAACTCCGCAAAGAAATCCATCGAAATTTAGGTGCATATATGACTCCACAAGTGGCTTATATGCAAACTTTGGGATTGGAAACTTTGTCGATAAGGTACGAACGTTCTACAAAAACCTGTCAACAATTGGCTGAACGATTGGTGAAACTACCTAAAGTAGAGTTAGTGAATTATACTGGACTACCATTTAACTCATATCATGCATTGAGCAATAGCCAGTTTGGTGAACGGCCAGGTGCCATGTTTACCTTTAATCTTGCATCTCGCGAAGCTTGTTTTAGATTTCTCAATAAATTGAAACTGATTAAACGGGCTACCAATCTATTTGACAACAAAACATTGGCTATTCATCCCGCAAGTACCATTTTTGGAACTTTTACGGAATCACTACGCCACGATATGCATGTTTCCGACAAAACCATACGTATTTCCGTTGGATTGGAAGATATTGAAGATTTGTTTCGTGATATGAGTCAGGCTATTATTGCAGAATAAATTCCACAATAATATAAAATCAATCGTCCCGCTGAGTCCTACTTTCATATAAAAGTAAGACTCAGCGGGACGACTAATTTTGTACAGAATGAAAAGTCAAATAATTATTTTGTACCAGACAAGTTTGCAGTATAACTGGTCGGCAATCCACCGCCAGAAATTGTTATAATACCAGTATGTGAACCATTTGCCGTTGGATTATAGGTAATTAAAAGAGTAAAACCTGCTTCTGCATCTGCTTTGGCAATGGTGGTTACAGATGCGCTATACATACTTCCTGAAATTGCTACAGTCAAATTTCCTGTCAATGAGTTTGTTTTAATTTTCAAGGTTTTAGTCGTAGAACCAGTTACAGTTCCAAAGGCCAATGTTGAACCAGAACCAACTTGAGTTCCTAAAAAATTGATAGACCCATTTAATAAAGTTGTTACAAAACTCCCTTGTGTTGAATATCCAACACCAGCACTATTTACTGCAAAAGCTTTAAAATAATAATTTGTTTCTGCTGCTAGACTACTTACAAAAGTTGTAAAAACACCAGTTGAGTTTGCTGTTGCAGTTACTTTTGTACCTGTTCCATTTGAAAAACCATTGACCGTACTATAATAAACTCCAGATTCAGATATTGTTCCATTTCCTAATGAAGTAATGTTTCCACCCAAAGTAGCATTTGAGCTCGTAATACTGGTAGAACTTGGCGTTGAAAGTGTTGGAATAGTAACTGTAACAATAGACGTAGAGAAACTTGAACTAGTATTATTACCCCAAATATATTCTTCCAAGGCTGGATAATCAATATAAGGATTACGATTATTTTGCACACCATAAACGGCTTCATTACGTGCAGTTTCCTTTGCACTTACCGGATCCTGGCGACTCCATTTTAAAAATAGATTAATGGCGTAAGTAGTAAAACCTAAATTGTTATTACCGAAAACAACTTCTGCTCCACTGGCCCAATTTTCACAAACACTGGCATAACGGGTTGCCATATAAAAGTAGGTACGGGCAAAGTCGCCTTTATATTCATCAATAGGTTCAAATACTGTACTTGAATAACCAGAAAAACTTGAAGTACCTAATTTACTCCCATTTCCAGATGTGTAGTTTGCCGATCCCACTTCTCCAAAAGGATAATTACTTCGCATACCGTTCACTTTACCATCTGTTGGATAAACATGAAAAGCATCACTAACCATTGGTGAAGATGAACCAAACCAACTTTGAGGCACCGAATGTTCACGATTATAACAGTCGCACTCCACAGAATATGTACCGCATTGATCAGTTGAAAGTGTAAAACTGCAATTGGAATACATATCCCAAATTTTACCGGTGGCTGGATTTATGTCCGTTGTAGCATAAGCTGTCCATAAACCTGCATAAGATGTTACGCTATGTCCATTTGAAATAATGGTTTCGAGTGCCGATCGCAGAGCGGAACTGTTTTTGCCATTGGCATTTGTGTAATAACCTGAAGGAGCTGCTGCCCTAAGAAATGTGCTAAAAACAATTAACACGGTGAGAAATGAGAAACGTAATTTCATAAATTGGGAATGTGAAAAAGTTATATTATCAAACTTTCTATATTATATTAGATATATGGGGCGGCAAATGTACAATAAATTATCATGCAAATAGACAAAACAGGTAGAAAGTGTAGAATAGTCGGTAGAATATCGGTCTTAACCGTTAGTAGTTATTATTTATAAAATAAAATTAGTAGTATTGATGAAAATCTTGATACATGATTATAAACCCTCAATACTTAATTCAAAAGATTCTGCGCCTAAAAATATTTTTCGCAAATTGCCATAAATAATTTAGAAATAACCCTTGTCAATGTAATCCATTTTTTTCAGGGTTAACCCTGTTTTATTTTAGGGTTTACAATGCTAAAAAAGAACACATTAAGCCATAATTTTACAACCAAAAAATAAGCTTATATATATTCAAGTCTCACAATAGAACCTTAATTTAATATTTACATTTTTGTAAGCAGAATTACTTATATTGCAAGAACAGTTTTTTATTGTCATATATTTAGTTCTTATAAATCAATCACATAAACGTAGAATTATATGAATCAGTGTAAAATTATAATAGTCGATGACCATTTATTATTTCGAGAAGGAATGAAACTACTCATCGAAGATGAGGGAATGGGAAAAGTTATAGCTGAAGCCGATAATGGTGAGATATTTCTTGAATTACTTGACAGATATGAACCTGATTTGGTATTGATGGACATTGAAATGCCAATTATGAACGGATTAGAAGCAACAATAAAGGCAAAAATAAAACGACCCGATATAAAAATATTAATAATAACAATGCTTAGCGAAAATGAAAATTATACCGATTTGATAAATGCTGGTGCTATGGGTTTTGTACTTAAAACATCTAATAAAGAAGAACTTGACAGAGCAATAAAAATGGTAAGCAATGGAGAATGCTATTTTTCGAACAATCTTTTGCGACAAATTATTTTTAATCGAGGAAGAATGATTAACGATAATTTATATTCAAAAATTCATAATGAGGAATTTTCAGACAGAGAGCTAGAAGTTATGCAGTATTTTTGTGAAGGTTTAACATCTAATGAAATCGCATTAAAAATGTTTCGGAGTATAAAAACAATAGAAGCATATAGATCAAAACTTTTGGAAAAAACAAGAACGAAAAACACAATAAATTTGGTTTTATATGCTATAAAAAACAAGTTGGTCGCAATTTGACTACGGAATCTAACAATATCATTTTTTCACTCATACAACCACACATTCTTATTCACATACTCATTATCAGTAAGTTGCTGGAGCATAAATGCAGCTACATTCGCGCGGGAAATACTTGGACTGCCTTTTAATTTTGTTTTTTCACTTCCGTGATTTAAAATTTCAGAGACCAAATCGTCATTCAATCCACCCGGACGAACCACTGTCCATTGTAATTTGCTCATGGCAATACGCTTTTCATTAACAGTATGATCGTAAAGTGGTACCCTAAGTAAAATATCGGCAATTAAAATACGAATTGGTAATGCCATATACTTTTTACTATCACCAGCACCTATACTCGAAAGATAAATCATACGATTTACGCTTTCTTGTTCCATAATTGTTATAATACTGTCAATTCCTTTAATAATTTCAGGGGAATGTTTGGTAAGAGAACCTCCACCAAGAGCTGAAATACAGGCATCTGAACCGTCAATAGCTTCCCTCAATTTGTCTAAGTTGTTCAATTGTCCAACTACTTTCGTTAAGTTCGGGTGCACCAATGTTAATGATCTTGATTTACGGATATATGCAATTACTTGATATCCGTTTAACAATGCATATTCAACTAAAAGTAAGCCGGTTTTGCCGCTTGCTCCAAATATTACAACTTTCATTGTGTAGTTATATTAAGTATAATTTTTATGTTATAATTTTGTTGCTACTAAAATAAATTGCTCATAATCTGTCACCACACCTTCAGTACGTTCGCGGCTGAGAACATTATAAGTTTCGGTACAAATAACCTCAAATCCAGCTCGTTTAAACTGTTTTGATAGAATATCAGTGTCGAATCCACGATGTGGAATGGGTTCAAAGCGATGAAATGATCCATTTTCTGTTCTCAAATCACCAATAACCACCGTGGCGCCTGCATTTGTTATTGTGGACAAATGTTGTAAGGTTTTATCAATCTCTGGTACATGATGCAAAGCCATGCACGAAAATATCAAATCAATATCTTTTCGAGTGTAATCATACACCTCACCATGTACTATTTCAGCTTTACTATTTTCAGTTAGCTTTTGCTTTAAAACATCCAACATAGCAGCAGAGGTGTCCTCAAAAACGATAGAATCGACTAAATGAGCGATTTGCATTCCCACTAAACCCGTCCCCGCTCCTATTTCCAATGCTTTCCATGTTGATACAGGTTTTATTTGTTGCAGCATTGCGGCTACAAATAATTCAGTCATTTTGGTTTTTTCGGGGCTATCCCATTCGGCAGCACGATGTGCAAAATTATCGTTCATCTTATTCTATTTAAATTTATTGTTTAGAACGATTTTGCTACTGATTTTGTTCGCTTATAAATCGACATTACATTTTACTACAATGAAAAATCAATTTGTTGTATATTCATTCAGAAAAATGTACTTTTGCATTTAAATAATTATCAAAAAATATCACACAAAGTTGATTTAGCAAAACTTATTTATTTAGACTTTGATTTTACAAATAAAAAATGGAAACACTATTAAAAACGAGCATTATGGCCATAGCTATTGTAGCTGCATCGTGCGGCACAAAAGAAGAAACACAGATAATTGGGAAACAAACACCGAAAATTGAGAATGGGCGAATGACTCCAGAAGTACTTTGGTCTTTCGGCAGGGTGGCTGGCATGCAAGTTTCACCTGATGGACAACGAGTTTTATACAGTGTATCCTATTATAGCATACCCGAAAACAAAGGCAATTCGGAGTTATTTGTTATGAATGCGGATGGTAGTGATAAAAAACAAATAACCAAAACTGCTACCCGGGAAGCATCTGCGAAATGGATGAACGACAACAAAACAATTGCATTTTTGTCATCCGAAACTGGAAAAATGCAGTTGTGGAAAATGAAAGACGATGGTAGCAACCGCACACAAATTACAAATCGCGAAGAGGGAATAAATGATTTCTCATTTTCCCCTGACGAGAGTAAATTGCTTTTTGTTGCTGATGTAAAATATGGTGAACGCACTGTCGACAAATATCCCGACCTGCCAAAAGCTAGTGGCGTGATAGTGAACGACCTGATGTACAAACATTGGGACGAATGGGTGCAAACCGTTCCACATCCATTTGTGGCTGATTTTATTGATGGAAAATTGGAGAATGAGATTGATGTATTAAAGGATGAACCTTTTGAAAGTCCGATGAAACCTTTTGGCGGAATTGAGCAACTAGCTTGGAGTCCAGATGGTAAAGCTGTGGCTTATACCTGTCGCAAGAAAACGGGAAAGGAATATGCACTTTCTACCAATTCGGACATTTATTTTTACAATTTAGAATCAAAAAAAACTGAGAATAAAACCATTGGCATGATGGGTTATGACCAAAATCCTGTATTTTCACCCGACGGAAACTGGTTGGCTTGGGAAAGTATGGAACGTGATGGATATGAAGCTGATAAGAATCGTTTATTTTTGATGGATTTGAAAACTGGAGAAAAACGGGAAATATCAGCCAAATTCGATCAAAATTCAACAGGATTAAGTTGGACTGCCGACAGTAAATCAATCTATTTTGTGAGTTGCTGGCATGCACTTACTCAAATTTATCGTGCCGACATTGCCAGCAATGAAATCACGCAAATTACTAAAGGCGTTCATGATTATTCGGCAGTAACTCCTACCAACGAAAAATTGTTTGGAGTGAAACACTCTATGAGCAAACCAGATGAGATTTATGCCATTGACCTAAAAAGTGGAAAAGAAACGGAACTTTCATTTGAGAACAAAGAAATATTGGCACAATTGAAAATGGGAAAAGTAGAGGAACGATGGATAACTACCACCGACAACAAACAAATGTTGACTTGGGTAGTTTATCCACCAAATTTCGACCCGAAAAAGAAATATCCAACCTTGCTTTTCTGCGAAGGCGGACCACAATCAACTGTAAGTCAGTTCTGGTCATACCGTTGGAACCTACAATTGATGGCTGCAAACGATTATATCATAGTAGCGCCGAATCGTCGAGGATTACCTAGTTTTGGGATGGAATGGTTGGAACAAATTAGTGGTGATTATGGTGGTCAAAACATGCTCGACTATTTTTCGGCAATTGATGCATTGGCAAAAGAACCGTATGTAAACAAAGAAAAATTGGGCTGTGTGGGTGCAAGTTACGGTGGATTTTCGGTATATTGGCTGGCTGGACATCACAACAAACGCTTCAAGGCTTTCCTATCACACGATGGAATGTTCAATCTACCTCAACAGTACTTGGAAACAGAAGAAATGTGGTTTGTAAATTGGGATTTGGGTGGTGCATATTGGGATAAAACCAATGCCATTGCTCAAAAATCATATGCCAACTCACCACACTTATTTGTGGATAAATGGGATACGCCGATTTTGGTAATTCATGGTGAAAAAGATTATCGTATCCTGGCTTCTCAAGGTATGGCAGCTTTTAACGCAGCCGTGTTGCGTGGCGTTCCAGCAGAAATGTTGATTTTCCCTGACGAAAACCATTGGGTATTGCAGCCACAAAATGGAATACTTTGGCAAAGAACTTATTATGCTTGGTTGGATAAATGGTTGAAATAGTTTATAACTTACAATAAAATTTCAATGCAAACAAACTAATTGAAATAGCTCATTTTGAAACACTTCAGAATGGGCTATTTTTGAAAATGACTATATATTATTCGACAAAAATCATATCAATGCAACGTTTCAACACATTATTTCATCTATAGATTAGAATATGGAATTGAAGAATCGGAATCCAAACGAACAACAGATCATTGAGGGTTGTGTACGCGGCGAATCGTGGGCTCAAAAGCAAATCTATGAACAGTATTCATCAATCATGATGGGTGTCTGCGTTCGTTACGCATCCGATAGTGAAACGGCAAAGGACTTATTGCAGGACGGTTTTATCAAGATATTCACCAAAGCAAATACGTTTAACGGAACAGGTTCATTTGTAGGTTGGATTCGGCGAATATTTGTAACAACTGCTCTCGAATACCTCAGACAGAACAACGCATTGAAGCAAAGTGCCAACATTGACGATTATGATTATTCCATTGAAGATGTGGATGTTTCAATACTAGATAAAATATCTGCCGACGATTTGATGAAGTGCGTTGCAGCGCTGCCCAACGGTTACAGAACGGTTTTTAATCTTTATGCCATAGAAGGTTATTCGCATTTAGAAATTGCTAACATGCTTCATGTATCCGAAAACACTTCGCGTTCGCAGTTTATGAGAGCACGAAAGATGCTGCAAAAGAGTGTTCAAACCTTAATCAACTAGAACGATGAATGACAATATAAATAATACTAACCATCCTGATGCTTTTAGCGAACTCTTCAAGCAAAAATTGGAAAATCATCCTTCGCCGGTTGATGCCAGTAGTTGGAGTGCCATTGAAAAGGGGTTGAAACCCAAGCGAAAGAAAATTGGTTGGTGGATGTGGATTCCTATTGGGTCTGCAGCTGTATTGGCATTGCTGTTTACACTCCGGTCAATGATGGAAACACCCAATTATGCGAGTAAAACCAAAAGTAAAGCAATAGAACATTCAATAATTGAAACAATCAATGAAAAGAAAGCGGTGACAGAAAAGCTAACGAATACCGAAAGCAAGTTGACGACAAAAAAAATTGAAAAGGCGAAAATCGCTGATGATAAAACAACTGCAAAGGAGATTTCGAATGATGAAACTATATTTTCTAAAAATGAAATTGAGACTGCTCCTACAGAAGTTGCAGGGGTTTCTACAAATAATATTGATACAATAAATGAAATAAAAGCCAAAGATCTAAATAACACGACACAATCGGGTACAGAAAATCTAGCTCAAAATATAATAGCGAATGAAGATTCAGCGGCATATAATGACCCCAAAAATATTTTTAGGAATAGCTTGATGGAAGAACCTATTAAAGACCAAAAAACGAAACAAAAACATGGTTGGTTATTGGCAGCTGCTTTTGGTTCGGGTGGTTCGACAAAGAATTCTCTTTTTGGTAATTCAGAAATATTTTCAGATGCAGTTCCTGAAAAACTGGTTAATGCCACTACCAGTTACACTTCAATTCTTACAACCAATGACTTTACAAGTATCGTACATTCGCCTCCTGTTTCGTTTGGATTAGTGGTGCGTAAAAATCTTGAAAATAATTGGAGCTTGGAAAGCGGATTAGTATATACCTATCTTTTATCAACATATGAAAATGAAAACATGCAACGATCAGATGCCAAAATGCATCTACATTATATAGGAATACCAGTTAGTTTGGTAGCCAAAGTTTGGAAAAACCAAAAATGGGATGTGTATCTTGCAGCTGGTGCAATGGTGGAAAAAGGAATACAATCAAATTATATTCAAAATCAATACTTTGGAAACCAAACTTATACCACAACGGTAAAATCGAAAATCAATGGTGTGCAAGGATCTTTAAATAGTGCAATAGGTGCCACTTATAAATTGCAGCGTAATTTGGGAATATATTTTGAGCCAAAAGTTTCATATTATCTCAAAAATAATCAACCTATGAGTGCACGCACTGAACAACCATTTATAATTGGTTTTAATGCAGGATTGAGGTTTGAGTTGTAAAACAAATCAATTTTTAGAATAATGAAAAATATGAAAGTAAAATATCTAATTCCATTTCTATTGCTGGTTTTGATTTCATGCAATACTGAAAACCCAAGTATAAATCAAAAAATACTGTTTGAGCAACATTATGTCAACTATGCTTGGTTATATCAAAACGATGGCTATTTGATTGATTCTTTAGGTAATGTGAGGGCTTTTGATTTATCGAGAGATACGGTAAAATGGAATGAGCCCGACAAAGATGGTTATATCAGTGCTGCCAAAATGAATGAAAACCTTAACCATTGCAAATCTATTGTTGGGAGGGTCAATCAGGATACTTTGACGCATTACAGTGCTAAAATATGGGATGCATCTAATGGCGAAATTACAAAGCCTGGTATTTACATGGCTGATGCGGGAAGTATTGTTTATTCGGCTTTTATTTATGAAGCAAAAACAAACAGATATAAAAAAATAATGCTTAAAACCTGGGGAGATTTTATGCTTGATAACAGTGCTCCCGAAGCTGAAAGTATTTTCCGTTGGATGCAAAGAATTAATGCTACCAATAGTGTTATTTCACAAATAAAATATGGTACTTCATTTGGTGAATGTATAGGATATTGCAAGCGTGACATGGCTCTTAACGCTCGGTTTGTAACTTATAATTGTGCGAGTTGGAATGCAAGTCTTCCACCAATTGTGCGAAAAGAGGTATTGAATGTTGCTGCCTGGGATTCGGTAAAATTAAATATAAGCTTAAATGATTTTTTTGAACTGCCTGAAACAATTGGATGCCCTGATTGTGCAGATGGTGGTGCCGAATGGCTTGAAATTGAACTTACAAATGGCAAAACCCATAAAGTGACTTTTGAGTACAATAACGAACCTGCTTTGTTGAAGACATATATTATAAAGCTTCGCGAAATGTTGGCCACAAATGAATGTAAATAAAAAAAATATCAATTTAAATTGAATACTGCCATGAAAACAATTCTTAAATCGTTACTGATCGTTTTATTAGCGGCTAGTTGTAGCAATCAAAACGAACCAGAGCCCATCGTAATTACTGAAGATGCCAAACCGTTAGTACTGCGCATTGGACTAGAAAAACGGGTGGCTCAGGACAATGAATTTGCATTTGATTTACTCAAAAAAACCATCGAAGAGTCAAAAGAAACGAATGTTTTTGTATCACCGTTGAGTGTAAGTATTGCACTGGGAATGGCATGGAATGGTGCCAATGGCGAAACTAAAACCGAAATGGAAACGGCACTCAAAATGAGTGGTTTGTCGGTTGACGACATCAACGAGTATTACAAAGTGATGCAAACTGGATTACCAACAATAGATCCGACAACAAAATTAAACATTGCTAACTCGCTTTGGTATCGTACAGGTTTTCCGGTATTGTCAGATTTTATGAAAGTAAATTCGGATTATTTTAATGCTGAGGTGCGTGATTTGGATTTTGATAAAGCATGGGCAAAGGATACCATTAACAATTGGTGTTCACGCAAAACTAACAAACTTATTCCAAGCATTATTGATTATATTTCGAACGATGCAATGATGTATTTAATCAACGCCGTATATTTTAAAGGAATTTGGAGAAGCAAATTTGACAAAAAAGTAACCGTAGAAAGCAACTTCAATAATGAATTAGGACAACATGTGAAGGTAAACATGATGTATCAAAAAGATACCTTTGGTTACAGTTCGGATGCTACTGCTCAATACCTCGATATGCCCTATGGTAATAATGCATTCAGCATGACAGTGATATTGCCTCATGACAATAAAACTACAACCGATGTATTGAACAATCTAACACTTACGAACTGGAACAGCACATTAAGTAGCATGCGTGAAAGAGAGTTAATTGTTCATTTTCCTCGATTTAAGGTTGAGAATAAATTTACGCTCAACAAAGTGTTGCAAAACATGGGCATGAAATTGGCTTTTTCAGATTTTGCCGACTTCTCAAAAATCTCGGACATCAAATTAATTATCTCGGAAGTGATACACAAAACCTATGTAACGGTTGACGAGGAAGGCACTGAAGCAGCCGCCGTAACTTCTATTGGATTTGAAACAACATCGATGCCCGATTATCCAGTTTTCACAGTCGATAAACCATTCCTATTCGTTATCAAGGAAAAAAGTACCGGCGTTATCCTCTTTATTGGAAAAATGGGAACAGTTGATAAATACTAAGACATTTACAATTTAATCATTTACTATTAAATCCAAGATTATGAAAAAGCTATTATTTATATTGAATCTTGCGTTGATTGGCCTCACAAGTTGTGAAGAAAGTGTAACCGAAACAGTTACGTATAAAATCAACGAACCGGTTTTTATGTCAGCCCAAACTTTTAGAAGTTCCGTAAAAGTTATTCCAGAACCACAAACCATTGTAAACCATGGCAAAATGTGCTTCTATCAGGGATATTTGTATATTTCCGAATCAGAAAAAGGAATCCACATCATCGACAATCGTGATGCAGCTAATCCTCAGAAGATTGGATTTATTGAACTGCTCGGAAATGCAGATTTATCAATAAGAAACGGATTGCTTTACGCCGATTCGTACATCGATTTGGTTTGGTTTTATGTAAGCAATCCCGCTTTACCTGAATTAAAGGGTAGGTTGGAAAACGTTTTCAACAATGCGTTGCCAAGGATGGATAATTTTTATGGGTACGACTTTCAAATGACGAATGCTGGGCAAAATGATGGAGTTGTAATTGGTTGGAAATTGAAAGAGAGAACAGAAGAGGTAACGCATTACACTGGAGGTGGCTGGTGGGGATGGGGAAGACCAGATATTATGATGGACGGAGCAATTAATAGTACCGCCAAAGGTGGTAGTACAACAGGGATTACCGGCTCCATGTCACGTTTCACCATTTATAACGATAATTTGTATGCAGTGATTAATAATGCGATGACCATATTTGATTTAACTGAGGCACAACCCAAAAAAGCTGCCGAAAACATATATCTTGGTTGGAATGTAGAAACCATTTTCAGTTACAAAGACAATATGTTTATGGGAACTCCCACAGGAATGCTAATTTACTCTGTTACAGACCCACTGAAACCGATTTATCAATCATCAATTCAACATGTATTTGGTTGCGATCCAGTGGTGGTTGATAACGATTTGGCTTATGTAACCGTTCATTCGGGTAACCTTTGTGGACAAAATGTCAATGAACTAATGATTATCAATGTGAGTAATGTGAAGTTACCAAAACTAATTGTGACGTACTCCATGACCAGTCCCAAAGGGCTAGGCATTGATAATGGCAAACTGTTTTTGTGCGATGATGGTTTGAAAATATATACTATCACTACACCAGAAACATTGATGTCTAATCGCTTGGTACATTTTTCGGGCATGGATGGCTATGATGTAATTCCAACTGCTAATACTTTAATGATGATAGCCGAAGACGGTTTGTATCAATATGATTATTCTAATATTAATCAAATCAGGCAAATAAGTAAAATTGCAATAGGAAAAAATTAAAGAATGAAGAAATGGAAGAATGGAGAAATTAAAAAATGAAGGGATTTTAATAATGTAAAAAAGAGATTGAAAACTAATTTTCAATCTCTTTTTTAATTGTGAACTATCAACTGGGTCAACTATCAATTGTCAGCTGAATTTTTATCCGTAAATAACGTTTCCGTTTTCATCTTTAAATTCATCGAAACTCTTATTGTATTGTTCCATAACCCTGTAACTCATTGCCATACTGGAGAAACCACCGTCGTGCATAAGGTTTTGCATGGTTACTTTACGAGTTAAATCGCTAAACATTACCACGCAATAGTCTGCACAATCAGCAGCTGTTGCATTACCTAGTGGCGACATACGTTCTGAATAATCTAGCAATCCGTCCATGTTTTTCACTCCGCTACCAGCAGTTGTTGGTGTTGGTGATTGTGAAATTGTATTTACACGTACATTGTGCTCGCGTCCATAAATATATCCGAAGCTACGTGCAATTGACTCCAAAATTGACTTGGCATCCGCCATGTCATTGTAACCAAATACAGTACGTTGCGCAGCCATATATGAAAGTGCAACTACAGAACCGTAATCATTGATAGCATCCATTTTTTTGGCAACTTGCAACATCTTGTGGAATGAAACTGCCGAAATATCAAGTGTTGTAGCCATCATATCGTAATCAAGGTCATCGTAAGTACGTTTTTTACGCACGTTTGGCGACATACCGATGGAGTGCAATACGAAATCGATTTTACCACCCAATGCTTCCATTGACTGAGCAAAAACTTGTTCCAAATCTGAAACGCTAGTTGCATCAGCTGGAATTAATTTTGCGTTCAATTTCTTTGCCAAATCGTCTGTTGTTCCCATACGAACTGCCAAAGGTGTGTTCGACAAGGTGATTATTGCACCTTCTTCTACCACTCTTTCGGCTACTTTCCAAGCAATGGACATATCGTTCAAAGCTCCAAATACTATACCTCGTTTACCTTTTAATAAATCGTTACCCATATTTTTTGTTTTTTGTTTTATTCTATCAAACACTTTTAAGACTGAAATGTTTTGTTGAGAAAACTAATTTCGGCACAAAGGTACACAAAATGTGCAGTAAAATAAAATAAATCGGTTTTCCAACGATGCGCGACACACCTATTCTATTGATTTTCAAAACAATAAATGTATTGAAAAATGAATGATTACTAACGTTTTTTTATAATAGCTATATTAAAAAGTCGGATTGGGTTTTAAAAATGATTCTTTCTATTTATTTTGTTCCTTTCCAGAGAGATTCCAATAATCCTTGAATTCCATTTTCTGTCACGAAACCTAAAAGCCTCAAAATCAATGGGAATATAAAAATCACAAAAAGTAAAAGGATCAAAAGAACAGCAATTACAGCCACAATAACTAATTTCTTTAAATTAGGATTGTCTTTTATTTTATCCAAAATTTGATTGCGAAAGTCATTTTGCCCATTATAATTGTGTGAATTTTGATAATCATCGCGATGTCCGTAATCATGGTCGTGTCCATATTGATGGCGTTTGTGACCTTGTTCAAAAAAATCTTCAAGCCCCATGGTTTTTTGTTTTAAATGTTAGCACGTTCATCAATCCTTTGCGATATAATAGTAAATGTAAGGCTATCAGTACAAAAAAAGTGTAGCCACAAAATTCATGGACCTCATCAAGGTCTTCTAATTCAAGCATTTCAGAAGCTTCAAATAGTAATGTGGTACATCCTATTACTATCACTGTTAGTAACATAAGAAAAATATCAAGTCGCTTTATTACGCTGTTCCAATTTATTGTATTGTTCATTTTTTAGATATTAAATGTTATAAAACATCATCCTTCTCGGTATCCAAATGATTAGATTCCTGAGGTTCGGGATGTAAATAGAGTTCACTTCTCGGAATTAATTCATGCACTGTGCTCTCTATTTTATCGCACAATTCATGTACTTCCTGAAGATTTAAATTAGGATCCAAATGGATATTTACTTTTATAAAAGTATCAGCACCAGCGGTTCTAATCTTTAAACGATGGAATTTTTTTACTTCTGGAAACGAGTTCAGAGCTTGTTCCACAATGATGATGGTTTCTTGGGGTGCACGGTCGAGCAAAACATCGACAGCTTTTTTGCCAAGTCTGTACGACACCAACAAAACTATAGCAGCCACAACCAAAGCGGCGATGGCATCGGCAGCAAAAAATCCAAAGTTGACACAAATTAATCCAAATAAAACTACGGCTGAGCTCCAAATATCAGTTGAAAAATGCAGCGCATCGGCTTCAAGCGCCTGACTGTTATGCTTTTTGGCTACTCGGTACAACATTCTGGAACGGTTTACATCAATAATAATTGAAGTAATAACCACAATGTAACTCCAAATAGAAACTTTTATGTCAGTTTCGTTTGATAAAAGACGGTTTATTGCTTCGTAAATTATCCAGGTACAAGTTATTAGCAATAAAATGGTTTCCATCAAAGCTGAGAAATTTTCTATTTTCCCATGTCCATAATTATGATTTTTATCAGCTGGACGATCGGAAACCCTTACAGAAAAATAAGTGATAAGTGCTGCTACCAAGTCGAGACCAGAGTGCAATGCTTCAGACAAAATACCTAAACTGTTGGTTACAATCCCAATTACCAACTTAAATCCTGTTAGAATAATTGCTGCAAAAACCGATAATAATGCAGCGTCTTTTTTCTCCTTTAAAGCTGACTCATTTTTATTTATTGCCATAAACAATTGAATTATTTGATGTTATAAGTTTTATTGATATTATATATTTGGAATAATTAATCATAGATTCTAATACGGCAAGAGTTTGTCGATTTGAAACACATAAAAAATTGAATTAAGAAGGGAGCATTAAGCTTGTTTTGGCGGTTGCCAAAAGGAACAGGAATAATTATATTTGAAATTCAGGCTTGAAGTCCTAAGCAATAATATGTTACACGAAAATTCGTTTGAATTTCCTGTCAAATCATTTATAAATAAAACATCTTCATAGCAGATTGAATGTGCATCATCAGCATGATTTGAAAAATCATTACAATTTGGATTACACATTAAATGACAAGATGAGTAAGCAGCATTGGTATTAAAATTGCAATTGGCCAACAGTAAACTAAGGCTGATTACAACAAATAGATAATTGATAGGTATCAATGCATTTTTCATGCTGCAAAAATAATCAAATCAAACGAGTAATTTATATGGTTTTCTAAATATACGTCTTATTTGAATTCAGTCTATATTATTTTTCAATCTACTTTGGTTTCAATCTTCCAAAAATCCAAATTTTCCATTGTTCAAATCCTCGTAAGCTTGCATAATTTCAGCTTTTGTGTTCATCACAAACGGACCATAAGGCACAATTGGTTCATTGATGGGTTCACCGCTCAATATCAAAACAACAGCATCTTCGGTGGCTTTGAATTGTATATCAGTTCCATCATTGGCAAAAAGCACAAAATGGTCGAATGGAACTACTTTATCGTTAAGTTCAACCTTTCCTTCAATTACCATAAATCCAGTATTGAAAGTTTGAGGCAAAGTAATTGTAAGTACCGCGCCTTTATTTGCTCTCACATTATACATTTCGATGGGTGTAAAAGTTGTAGCAGCACCTTTTATTCCACTATAATTGCCAGCAATAACTTCTACTACACCCTCATTATTTGGCAATAGAAACTGACCGAATTTTTCTCGTTTCAAAGCTTGATATTGCGGTGGGCTCATTTTGAATTTAGCAGGTAGATTTACCCATAGTTGAACCATTTGAAACAAACCACCTTTTTTGCTCCATTCAGCATCATGGTATTCTTTGTGCAAAACTCCTGAAGCAGCAGTCATCCATTGTACATCGCCCTCTCCTATTACACCCGAATTTCCGGCACTATCGTGATGTGCAACCTTGCCATGATAAGCAATTGTAACAGTCTCGAAACCCCTATGTGGATGCACACCCACACCACGAGCAGTATTTGTTGGTGGAAATTCGATTTTAGAACCATAATCCATTAGAAAAAATGGACTCATGCGCTGCATTCCAATTACTCTACTATTTGGAAAAAAATTATGTACACGGAAACCATCGCCAACCATGTGCGGGGCCGGTGGCGCAATAATTTGTTCAATACTCCTTGGTGAATTCATTCTGATTTTTGTTTGGAGAATAAACAAATGAATGGAGAATTGGTTCAGAATTGAATATTTGTAAATGTTAAGGCATTATTTTATAACGATAACAACTTCACATTAAGCGAAGTCGTTATTGTTATTGAAATAATAAAAATACAAAGATTACATTTTATGGTTTGAAAACCTTCAGACTTTGAATTTCCTTGGAATATAAAAGTCTTATTCTAATAATATAAATTCCTGAAGCCAATGAATTTGTCCGAATAAGTCTACTATTCTCTGTTTTAAGAATCGTTCTTCCAGTTAGGTTGAAAAGCGTTGCACTAGCCACTTCTTGATTTAACAAAAAGGCCTGTGCTTGTGCATCCCAATGAGCAGAGACTGAATTTACCGACGAATTTTTTAAACCAGTTTCTACATATCTGGCAGGTGAAATGATAAAAGCTTTTGCCGATAAAGTAAAGTTATCAAATTTATTTCCCCCGGTAAACAAAATACGTCCATCTTGCAACATTGATAAATTGCTGGAACTTACACTGTAATCAAAACCATCCATTTTGGAAACATTCACAGAACCCGTTTGGAGATTAATACTAACAATTCGAAGAATTATATTGCTGGTCGTTCCTCCTTGCTGAATGATATGCAGCAGTTTGCGAGTTTGATCTATCATCAAGGTGCGAGCACAACCATAAGTGAGTGATGAATTTGCTTCGTCAACCAATGGAATGGGTTTTTGAGTCAAAATTTCTTCAATCTTACTCGTTGCTGGATCTATGCTGATAAGGCGAGCCAATGTGTTGGCTGTATTATATACCAATATCGCATACTTACCATCTGGCATCAAGTATTGTTGAGTCATGGTTGGCGTATAACAAGCTATATTCCAACTTGTTTCTCCATTAAATAGCGTATTTGAAAGCTCCGAAAATGAATTGGAAACTGGATTATATTTTTCAAAAATATATTTACTAGGTGCAGCACCATAAATACCAAGACCGCCACAAACAATTGCTCCACCGTCATTTGTAGGAATGACAACCGGAAGTGCCCGAGCAACCTGACAAGCACCTGTAAGCGTGTAGGTATTTGCCACTGGATCATAAATTTCAGCATAAGAGGCAGAAGCATACCAATTTCCAACTACTAGCACGCGTCCATCTTTTAACGTAGCAGCACACACATTAGTACGTATGACATTCATACTGGCGGCAGCGGTAAAACTGTTACTTGTAGGGTCATAAATTTCTGAAGTGGCAAGCTGACCCACACCTAATCTAGACGAACAACCACCTCCAACCAAGTATTTTCCATTGTTGAGCATGGCCACAAAACCCATATCTCTGTTATCAGAAGAAATACCAGAACTCCAATTTTTTGTGGTGGAATTATAAGTTTCGGAATTTTTTGTCAAATTAAAACCATTAACGTGTCCACCAATAACAGTAAATTGGTTTGACGCATTGGCAATTTGAACATGTGCGCTTCGGGCAACAGTCATATCGGGTAAATTCTCGATACTCATAGGTGTTTGACTGAATGCAATAATGGGGAGAAACGTAATCAGGAAGGTAAAATTTGTCTTCATAAGAATGGAATTTAAGAGTTAAATAACATTTTAGTTCAGATACGTTTACAAAAGTAATGAATTTATTCAATTATTTGACAAACTAACTTCAATAATTTAATAATCAATAAGATAATTAAATTGCGATACTCGTTTCTACAGTCTGAAATCAAGTTTTAATAAGAAGTTTTCTAAATAAAACTTCTTTAAATATCAATCCCATTTTCAAAATATTTTTTTGTACATTTGTGCCACAAAAAAACTAAACATTAAAATCGTCTTATTATGGCTATTATCAAACCTTTTAGGGGCATCCGCCCACCTCAAAATTTGGTAGAAAAAGTGGCTTCTCGCCCTTATGATGTGTTGAATTCTGAAGAAGCGCGTTCCGAAGCAGCTGGAAATCCACTATCGTTGTACCACATTATCAAACCAGAAATTGATTTTGAACCAGGAACGGATGAGCATTTAGAAAAAGTTTATAATAAAGCTGCCGAAAATTTCGCAAAGTTCCGTCAAGAAGGTTGGTTGGTGCAGGATGAAGTTGAAAAATACTATGTATATGCACAAACCATGAACGGAAAAACCCAATATGGATTGGTAGTTTGCGCTCATGTTGACGATTACATGAATGAAAATATCAAAAAACATGAATTGACGCGTCGTGATAAAGAAGAAGACCGCATGAAACATGTGCGAGTAAACAATGCCAATATCGAACCCGTATTTTTTGCCTACCCACACCAAGATGAGTTAGACGCAATCGTGATTGAAATAATAAAAGCTGAGCCTATTTATGATTTCGTGGCTGAAGGTGACGGTTTTGGACATCATTTCTGGACTATTGAGGATGCTAAAACCAATGCACGGATAACAGAATTATTTTCTGAAATACCATCATTATATATTGCCGATGGACATCACCGCAGTGCAGCAGCAGCATTGGTAGGTGTAGAAAAGCGCAATCAAAATCCAAATCACCGTGGTGACGAAGAATATAATTACTTTATGGCCGTTTGTTTTCCTGACAATCAGTTGAATATTATCGACTATAATCGTTTGGTGAAAGACCTGAACAACTTAACAGATGAAGAATTCTTGGCAAAATTATCTGTGAATTTTGAGGTGGAACTGAAAGGTTCTGAAATTTACAAACCAAATAAATTGCACAATTTTGCGTTATATTTGTCTGGAAAATGGTATTCGCTCACTGCCAAAATTGGAACTTACAATGATAATGACCCAATTGGAGTACTGGATGTAACCATTTCCTCCAACTTAATTCTAGATGAGGTGTTGGGAATTAAAGACCTTCGAAGTGACAAACGCATTGATTTTGTGGGGGGAATACGTGGACTAGGTGAACTGAAACGCCGTGTGGACAGTGGCGAAATGCGTGTGGCATTGGCACTTTATGCCGTTTCGATGAAACAACTGATTGATATTGCCGATAGTGGAAACATCATGCCTCCAAAAACAACCTGGTTTGAACCAAAGTTGCGTTCTGGATTGGTAATTCATGAGTTGGTGTAATAAAAAGGTCAAAGGTCCAAAGACTAAAGTCAATGGTCTTTGACATTATTTTTTGATTCTAATACTTTTCAAAGTTTTTTAAATGCAGCAAATAAAACCTTCTTCGTTTATTATTTTTCTGCTAGCTGCCATTCTTTTACAGAGCTGCAGCGTCAAATCGCGTATCAAAAAAGCCGATAAACGCTTTGAAATTGGCGAGTATTATGCAGCTGGTGACATGTACAAAAAAGTGTATGGACTAATTCCGTCAAAAGACAAACCACTTCGAGCTCGCATTGCTTTTCAACAAGCTGAAAGCAACCGGCTGATAAACAATACCAGAGCTGAACAAGCGTATATAAATGCCATTCGATATAAATATCAGGATAGCATAGTTTATTTGCGATATGCGCAAGTTTTGCAACGAAATGGAAAGTATGACGAAGCAATTAAAAACTATTCAATTTATTTGAAAAAAGACAGTGCAAGTTTGTTGGCTAAAAACGGTTTAATCTCTTGCCAGCAAGTGGCTAAGTGGAAAAATGAACCTACAAATTACGTTGTCAGAAAAGTAGATTTGTTCAACGTGCGAAACACAGACAACTTCAGTCCTGCTTTTTTAAGTACTGAAGGCGATGCACTTATGTTTACAACTACCCGTCAATTCAATAAAAAATTAGTTCAAAAAAACAGTACCATCACTGGTTTGCCAACCAACAATATGTTTATGACCAAGAAAAATGCGGCTGGTAAATGGGAAAAACCTTATATTTTAGGAGCTGAAATTAATACTGTAAACGATGACGATGGCGTTTGTTCCTTCAGTTTTGATGGGAAAATGATTTATTTCACTCGTGCTCGTCAGGTAATTGACGCAGGAGTTGGAACAGAGATTTTTTCATCCAACCGTGCTGGTGGCGCTTGGAGCACCCCACAAAAAATCAAGATTTTTAAAGATAGTACGGTTTCTGTAGCTCATCCTGCTATTTCACCCGATGGACAAACTATTTATTTTGTTTCGGATGACAAAAACGGATTAGGAGGTAAAGATATTTGGAAAGCCACCATTGAAAATGGAGAATGTAAATTCATTGAAAATTTGGGTCCGGAAATCAATACTCCTGGTGATGAAATGTTTCCAACAATGCGCTATGATGGTTGCCTATATTTTTCTTCAAACGGGCAAACCGGATTTGGAGGTTTGGATGTTTTCAAAGCCACTCCCAAAAAAGATGGCAGTTGGGTAGTTGAAAATATGGGTACTCCAATCAATTCACAAGCAGATGATTTTGGAATGACATTTGAAGGAAAAGCGGACAAAGGATATTTTTCGACCAACAGAAACGACACCAAAGGTTATGATGCCATCTGGAGTTTTGATTTGCCAGAAATGGCTTATATGGTTGAAGGAAAAGTGGTTGACGAAAAAGGGAACGTGATACCAGATGCTTCTGTTCGTATGGTCAGCAATACTGGTGTTAATGCGCGTGTGCAAACCAAAAAGGACGGAACTTATAGAATGAAACTGGACAAAGACATGGATTGCGTGATGATGGCTTCGGCGCGTGGTTATCTTAATCAAAAAAACAAGCTTACTACACAAGGAGTTACTATCAGCAAATCTTATATAATTGACTTTCAATTGTCAGCCATATCGAAACCGATTCAAATGGATAATATCTTCTATGAATCTGGCAAATGGGATTTGACTGCTGCCTCGGCTTCCGGATTACAGGCATTGGTGAAATTGCTGAACGACAATCCGAATATTACCATTGAAATTGCTTCACATACCGACTTTGTAGGAAATAATTCTGCCAATAAAATTTTATCAGAAAAACGCGCTAAATCGGTGGTTGATTACCTTATTTCAGCCGGAATTGCTGCCGATAGACTTACTTCGGTAGGTTATGGTGAAGAAAAACCTTATGTTGTGGATGCCAATACTGCAAAAAAATATCCTTACTTGAAAGTGAATGATTTATTGGAAGAAAATTTAGTGTTGAAATTTACTCCAGAGCAACAAGAGCAAGTAAATCAGATAAATAGACGTACAGAATTCAGGGTTGTAAAAACGACTTATAAATTATATTAATTGTCGAATATCATTGAGTAACATCATGACTTTCGTCACAAGACTTTTAAAATGAAACAATATACAGACCTTTTAAACCGCGTATTAGCTGAAGGTGTACACAAAGAAGACCGCACAGGAACTGGAACAATCAGTGTTTTTGGTCATCAAATGCGCTTTAATATGGAAGAAGGTTTTCCTTGTTTGACAACAAAAAAACTTCACCTAAAGTCCATTATTCACGAATTATTATGGTTTTTGAATGGAGATACCAATGTAAAATACCTGAACGATAATGGTGTGCGTATTTGGAATGAATGGGCTGACGAAAATGGTGATTTGGGTCATATATACGGCTATCAATGGAGGTCGTGGCCTAATTACACCGGAGGAACTATTGACCAGATTACGGAAGCTGTAAACACCATTAAAAACGATCCCGACTCTCGACGCATCATTGTAAGTGCATGGAATGTTGCCGATATACCAAATATGAAGTTGCCGCCTTGTCACGCCTTCTTTCAATTCTACGTGGCAGATGGTCGACTGAGTTTACAACTTTACCAGCGCAGTGCCGATATTTTCTTGGGCGTTCCATTCAATATCGCTTCTTATGCTTTATTGTTGCAAATGATGGCGCAAGTTACTGGCTTGATAGCAGGTGATTTCGTTCATACATTGGGCGATGCACACATATACACCAATCATTTGGAGCAAGTAAACCTTCAATTATCTCGTGATTTACGACCGCTACCGAAAATGGTAATAAATCAAAACGTAAAAGATATTTTCTCCTTTAAAATTGATGATTTTCAACTTACGGATTATGATCCACATCCACATATCAAGGGTGTTGTGGCTATTTAAGTTATTATCCATCAACAAAGAAACTACTTATAATGGGCAACAAATTTGTAAATATTTTGTCCAAAAGTTCTCCTCTATTTGATGCAGAATCAAATGTTATTCAAGAAAATATGTGTCTTTTACTTTTGATAAAGATAATTTTCATTGATAAAAATTCAAAATCAAGGTTTAATTTATTCCTGAAAATCACTTAATATCAGATTACAAGCAATATTGAAGGCTACCCTGAATCATAATGCTGAATTAGGAAAAGAATAACTAAATACTCTAACGGCTATTTTTCATGATTTTATTTTGCTAAATAGAGATTATAATAACCCCCACATATCCTAACAAAAAAAGGAATAAGCCTAAGCTTATTCCTTTTTTTGTTAGGATATATTTCAGAATTTATAAGAAGTAGAAAAAATAAGCTTCTACAGTCAGTTATCAGAATTTATAATCCAAACCAATACCAAATACCTTATTGGTACGGTCAAAAATATCAGATCCAGCTAAAGTTGTATTGTTGTAATTAGTGGATTCTTTAGTCCATGGTGTATAGTTGGTAAAGAAATAAGACAGATTCAACCGTAGTTGTGGGGTTAAATTTACCGCACCACCAAAACCTATTGAATAAGAGTTCAAACTGTAGCTCAAATCGCTTTGATAGGCATCTGTTACTCCTGTGCGTGTAATTTGACCACCAGCACTTAATAGAAACTTGCTGTTAATGGCATATTCTGTACCCAACAAATATTCGTTGATACCACCGTTGATATATTGTTGTTTGTCATTTGCCATTTTTGCATCCGAATCGAAGAAATGGTGGTAACCGCCAGATACTTTCCAACTACTACACACTTGATATTCGGCACCCAATGATAACAAAGCAGGAATATCAGATGGTGTAGTTGCTCCATCCGGATACAGACCAGTTTGATCAATAGCTGTTGTATTCTTTATATTTATAGAACTTTTAAATTCGTATTTTGCGGCTAAATTTAAACCACTAATGTGATAATCTAAACTTAAAATTGGTGTAAAGCCAATACCCGATTGTTCTGTGTCCAATTGCTTGTCGGCTGTAGCGTTAGCATTGGTAGTATATACTGCTGCAGCGCCATTATACATCGCTTGAACCTGTGATGCCTGATAAGCGCTTACATTTGTACCTAAACCGGTGCTCAACTGAGTTAGCATTGCAGCACTAATAACTCCATCAGTTACTAATTTTGACATAGTTGTTGTACCATACGCACTAACAATTGGGTTTAACAAAGTAGAAGTGGCCTGAGCAGAGGTAGCCGCATTTGTAAAAAAAGTATTCGCCTTCATGGTTGCAGCCGTAGGATTCAATGATGGATGCGATGGATTTATTTGAATATTTCTCAAATAACCTACATACCCACTATTTAAAATATTAATACGTACGCCTACAGCAGCTGATAAAGCATCGGTAATTTTATACGATCCGTTTAATTGAAAACCATAAATAAATTGTTTACCTTCCATGAAACTTTCAACCGAATAAGAAGTGGTATTTATTTTATTGGAAGTAAGTGATAATGGAATCATAGATACAGGAGCTTCAAATGAAGGTAGCCCATTTGCAAAAGTAGCTTTTCCACCACCACCAGTTATGGCAAATCCTGCAGAAATAACGTAACGATCCTTTTTGTAAGCCAATTGAAAGCTAGGAACAAGCGGTGCTTCTGCTGTTCCAAGATAAGATTTAATAGGGTCACCACCATTATTTGCTGCAAAAGGTGCAAAATTTGAGGTAATAGTACGGGTCTGTGTTACACTTTGATTACTTACAGACAAGTGAAAACCATCAGACAGAAAAACCAAACCTGCGGGATTTGCATATACGCCATCAATTTCGGTGGTAGCATCTAGTGCCGGATTACGCAAAAAGTGTGCGCTCTGATTTGTATTTGTCAATAAACCTCCTGCAAACATAGGACTTGCAGCCAATGCGAAAATACTAATAAATAGAGATTTCTTCATAAATAAATGATTTTTATTTGTAATTAATTGAGGCATGTCATAAGCTAAATATAAAATTCAGTTCAGCATTTCCAAAACTTCAAGTGGCAAAAGTAGACAATTATTTGGTATTATAACATTTTATTGTAAAATAATGCACATTTAACTCGAACATGTGCAAGTCAATGTGTTTATAAACCCTGAATTTAATTGGAAACCTATATTTTGAAAAATTAAAACCCAACCATATCTGTTGATTTGAACTTTGAATGATTAGAAATGGTTATAGGAATTGAATCGCATAAAAAATAAAGATATGAAAATGAAAGTGGAAATCTGGAGTGATATAATGTGTCCATTTTGCTTTATCGGCAAACGAAAGTTCGAAAATGCAATGGCTCAATTTGCAGGAAAAGAACAGATAGAATTGGTTTGGAAAAGTTATCAGTTGCAACCCGATTTAAAAACTGATACTACATTAAACATTAGCGAACACCTGGCTGAAGTGAAAGGTTTGACAAAAGAGCAAGCAAATAAAATGTATCAACAACTGATTGAAACAGCAAAATCGGTTGGGCTTGAATTTAATGTCGACAAAATTGTTGTAGCCAATACTTTTAAAGCTCAAAATTTAGTACACTTTGCCAAAGCACAAGGGAAACAAAACGAAATGGAGGAAAGTTTGTTTAAAGCTTATTTTACCGATGGTGAAAATGTAGATGACATTGCAGTATTAATCAATTTGGCTCAAAATGCAGGAATCAATATTGACGGACTAAAGAAAGTATTGGAAAATGAAAGCTTTGCGGAGAATGTGCGTAATGACATAAATGAAGCAAAACAAATAGGTGTGAGAGGCGTTCCCTTCTTTGTTTTTGATAGAAAATATGCGGTTAGCGGAGCGCAAGACAAAACTGTATTTCTGGAAACTCTTGAAAAAACAGTTACTAATTGGCGGTTGAAAACATCTAATTAAAGCTATTGGGATTGCAACCTATTATTAAAAGAAAACTAAAACTATTTTGAAAATTTACTTGCTTCAAAAATAGTTTTTTCGGCTCATTGATTACCACCTAAGTACTAAAACAAATATAATGTCGTATTTTGAACGCTAAGTTGCAAAGATATGCTTGATTTACAATAATTTATTTTATTTGCGACTTTGCATCTTAGTGTCTTTGCGTTAAAAAAAACAGTTTTTAAATGGTGCATTATATTATACCATTTACTTATTTATCAATAATAGGAAAATAAAAGCAAAAAACCTAAATGTAATATGCTATTGATATTACACTTAGGTTTTATTAAAGTCAAATTAAATTTTCTGAAAGCAAATCGAATGTCATTTATTCTGCTTTCGCACGCATCGAATCCCAGATAAAATAGCCAATTACCGCTCCATACATTACCAACGCCAACCATTCGGCGCCAGCACTTTCCATCCATGCCACGTTCATTACATCGATACCGCCAAAGCGAAGTGAAGCACTCACCACACCCATCAAGGCACCACCAGCAATAAATCCGGAAGCCAATAGTGTTCCTTTTTCCTGTCGAGCTGTGTTCAATGCTTGGTCTTTGCTGCGCGTCGAAACATACCAGCTAATGGCACCACCAACTATCAGTGGCGTATTCAGTTCCAATGGAATAAACATACCCAATGCAAAAGCCAAGGCAGGAACGCCAAAGTAAGATAGCACGATAGAAATCAAGGCTCCGATGCCATACAAATACCAAGGAGCACCAACACCGGACATCAACGGTTCTATTACCGCTGCCATGGCGTTGGCTTGTGGCGCAACTAATGCACCATCGCCCGTAAATCCATAGGTTTTATTCAATATCATAATCACGCCACCCACTGTGGCCGCCGAAACAAGCGTTCCGAGAAACTTCCATGTTTCTTGTTTGGCAGGAGTGGTACCAATCCAATAACCAATTTTGAGGTCGGTAATAAAACCACCTGCCATTGACAATGCCGTGCAAACCACACCACCAATTACCAAAGCAGCCACCATGCCTTCGGTACCTTTCAAGCCAACTGCCACCATCACTACCGATGCTAAAATCAAAGTCATCAAGGTCATTCCCGAAACTGGATTTGTACCAACAATGGCAATAGCATTGGCCGCAACTGTTGTAAATAGTGTCAGAAAGAAAACACCCTATTTTTTTCAACAATCTTATTGATCCAAAATGATTCAATTTCATTTCGGTCTTATTTTGATTTATTT
>Ga0247844_1002358_pt1 | contig 31073 bp, 35 predicted proteins | sample LaCtaG_FD_192421 | JGI IMG/M metagenome (GOLD analysis project Ga0247844, IMG submission 192421) | Freshwater microbial communities from meromictic Lake La Cruz, Castile-La Mancha, Spain - LaCruzMarch201714.5m_1 | ecosystem: Environmental > Aquatic > Freshwater > Lake | place: Spain: Castile-La...
TACAATATGAAACCATTTAATATCGTTCTGATCGAACCGGAAATCCCTCCCAACACCGGCAATATTGCCCGGTTGTCTGCTGCGACTGGAACAGTTCTGCACCTGGTTGGTAAACTGGGGTTTTCACTGGATGACCGCTACCTTAAACGCGCCGGTCTTGACTACTGGGAGTTTGTTACCCTTCAGCGGTGGCCGGATCTGGAAACGCTTCAAGCAGCAGCTCCAGAAGGACGCTTCTTCTATCTGAGTACCAAAGTCGCCAGGAGTTACCTGGAGGCCGGGTTCAGACCGGGTGATTATATCGTTTTCGGGAAGGAGACCAAAGGTTTGCCGGAGGAACTCCTTCAGGCCAATCCGGAGAGATCATTCACCATTCCGATGCCGTCGGAAAAAGTGCGCAGTCTTAATCTCTCCACCTCGGTCGGGATTGTACTCTATGAAGCGTTGCGGCAGAGCGGGGGGCTCAAGTGATTGATGAAAGGATACATCCATATCTGACCGCAAACATACCCGGCATTGGTGGAACAATTAAGGGAACCCCCGAGGAGTTTCTGGTCTGGGAAATCCCTTCCTATATTCCTTGCGGTTTGGGTGAACATTGTTACATGACAATCGAAAAACGTGGAATTACCACCTTGGAGGCTATCAGCCGCATTGCAAAAAAATTAAAGGTTCCGGAAAGAGATATCGGCTATGCCGGTTTGAAGGATGCCGTTGGCGTTACCCGTCAGACTATTTCTGTTCAGTGGCTGTCTCCTGCAAGAGCGCTTGAACTGGAGCTGGATGGTGTGAAAGTTGTTGCGGCAGAGAATCACTCCAACAAACTCAAGATTGGACATCTCAAGGGGAACCACTTTCGCATTGTAATTCGGGGCGTTTCCGGGGAGGCTGCCCAAATGGTGCCAACAATTTTGGATGTTCTCGATAAACGTGGCATTCCGAATTATTTCGGCTATCAGCGCTATGGTGCGCAGGGTAACTCGCATCTGATTGGTGCAGCCATTCTGCGCCAGGATTGGCGGGAGTGCGTAAATAGCCTGATCGGCGAACCGGGTTCGGTGCGTGACCAGGCGTGGTCATCAGCCATTAGCGCCTATCAGCGCGGGGAGTTGCACGAAGCGTTGCGAATATTCCCGCGTCATTGTCGAAGTGAGATTGATCTTCTTCAGCGGCTGATCAGCCGCCCTGGAGAATATGAAAAAGCGTTTTCAGTGGTTCACCCACGCTTGAAAAGGCTGTATCTTTCTGCCGCCCAATCATTTCTGTTCGACAAGGCAGTGGCTCGCAGGATCTCTCGTCTTGACGAAGTCATGGTCGGCGATCTTGCCTGTAAACATATAAACGGTGCCTGCTTTCTGGTTGAAGATGTCCAGGCAGAGCAGGAGAGAGCGAAGGCGTTTGAAATATCTGCTACTGGGCCGATGTTCGGCTCCAGAATGAAGCGCACAGAAGTTGCTGTCGGAGAGCTTGAACAGGATATTTTAGAAAAATCGGGGTTGACTCTGCGCATGTTTGATATGCCAGGTGGTTTGCGCCTGGAAGGAGAACGCAGACCGCTACGGGTTCCAGCCAGGAATCTCTCCTGGAACGCATCTGAAGACGCTGTTACGGTGGAGTTCACTCTGCCGAAAGGTTCATATGCTACATCGCTGGTTCGTGAGTTGATGAAGACGTTTTAGCAATAATTACAGTTTTGCAGGCTGCCCGGTAGACGAAACAACACCGCTCCATAACCGACCGGATGGATCAATCTTCTTCCGGCTGCTCGTCGCCAGTTTAATAGGTAGATGTACAAATTGGTGATTCCAGAATCCGACTACCATGTTGGTTCGTCCCGCCATCCCGGCATGAACTGCGTTGTGGCCAAGCGACAGGCAGAAAGTAGTATCATGTGGATTCGCCGGCTGGCTTCTGATTGTATAGCTCGGATCAATATATTTGAGAGTCATCTCGACACCGATCTCCGAAAAATGAGCAACTATTTTCTCTTTGAGGAAGACTCCGATGTCAGAAAGTTTTTTATTTCCGGATGAATCGACCTGGCCTGAGTCCGACATCAGCTCTTGCCCGGCACCTTCAGCAACAACAATTACCGCATGGCCTCGCTGTCGGATTCTTTTTTCAAGATCAGCAAGTAGTCCAGCCAATGTAAAAGGTGCTTCCGGAATCAGGCAATAATTAACTTGACAATCAGCCATCGCTGTATATGCAGCAATAAATCCGGAGTCTCTCCCCATTAACTTTACGAGGCCAATCCCGTTGCGAGCTCCAAGTGCTTCTGTATGTGCAGCATATGTGGATCTACATGCTTCTGACACAGCCGTTTCAAAACCGAATGTGGTTTGCAGGTAGGATATGTCATTATCGATGGTTTTCGGAATGCCAATAACACAGATTGTTTTTCCCTGTCGGCTTATCTCTTCTGCAATTTTTGCCGCACCTCTCAGCGTCCCGTCACCGCCGATCGCAAACAGAATACCAATTCCAAGTTCCGATAGTGTTGATACCATCTCAGTTGGATCTTGATGGCCTCGTGATGAGCTAAGTATAGTTCCACCTGACTCTCCAATGCGGCTGACAAGTTCTGTGGTCAGCTTGAGGGGTGCGTGTCCGTATCGCCTGACAAGACCTTCATAGCCATAGCGGAAACCGTAAATAATCTTGACACCATAATGATGGTGCAAGCTCATCACAATGGCACGAATAACATCATTCGTGCCGGGGCAGAGACCGCCACAAGTGACAATTCCGCATGATATTGTGGCAGGATCAAAGAATATTTTCCGGCGAGGGCCTGCTACTTCAAATGATAGCGGTTCTACACTGTTGGCAATGCGTTGTTGAATTTCGTCAACGCTTGAATGATAGAGAAGCCGCTCGTAGCTATCACAGAAACAGAGACTCTTCATAGGTGACGGATGCAGGTTTTCGCCAATACATTGGGCTTCAAAATCTTTCAAGGTTAAGTTTTTACTTGACATGATAGTTAGTCCTTATTTGTGGTGGTTTTGTATATCAGAAACATTTTTTTCCGATCAATCCTACACTTTTTTTCCCCTCAAGGATACTGATTTTCATATTCTACCTGTACACAAACCACACTTAACAAAAAACCAACAACCTGAAACAAACACTAAGAGCCAAAATTTATGATCAGTACGCCTAGAGTCAAAAGATGTTGCAAAAGACCCCGTTGTTCTGTATACTCGCAAAGTTAAGAATAGCAATTAAACACCGCAGAGCGAGTATTTGAGATGGCGGAGTGGTGAAATGGTAGACACAGCAGACTCAAAATCTGCCGTTCGCAAGAACATGCCGGTTCGAGTCCGGCCTCCGCTACCATAGATAAACAAAGGCTTTGCAGGGATTACCTGTAAAGCCTTTTTCTTCATAAAAACTTGAATCTTGAACCAATCTTGAACCAAGATTTTTATTTATTAGAACGGGAAAGACAACGGGGCGGAAGCTAGGGCTTCGCACTGGCCTTTTTCTGTGGGATATTTTAGGAGTTTATTTAAACGCCATGGCTCCGGCAATCCCGGCTATCAAAACGGCCAGCACCCCGGCACCAAACCACCGCAGTCTTGACGGCGCATCATTCACCGCCTCAATCCGCGCTTTGTCTGCTGTTACGTACAACTCTTGAAACTTGTCCGATTCTTTCCGGTAAGCTTCTTTATCCAACGTCAGTCCGCCAATCTTTTGTTCGAGCAGCATTGTCTGCGATTCCATCAATGTTCTATCTTTATCGCATAGCGTCAGCCAGTTGCTTTTGTCTGCTGCATCCTTCTTTACGAATGCCAGGTCGATAAGCAGCCGGTTTCCGGTGCTGTAGTTGAAAAATATCTCAGCGCACTGAGCAGGAATAACCTGCAAGCACAAACAGGTGAGCAAGATTGCGGATATCGCCTTGAGTCTTGTTGTTGATTTCATTCTCGGTGTCCTTTCTGCTGGGGCTCGGTTTTCGTTCCTCGGCTTTGATTTTTGCTCTCTGTGCCTCAATGTCAGCGATGCCCTTGTCTATCTCTGGATATAGGTTTGCTTCCCTGTCTCTGACGGCACCACGGCCAGCCTGTGCGGAGCTGATCTGTTGTTGCCTGACGTGGTCAGCACTGGTTGTGGTCAGCTTGTTTTTATTTCGGTCGCATTGATATGTTGCAAGGCAGAGTGCCGCGATCAATACTGCAATTATTATTTCTCTGGCATATATCATTTTATCTCACCCGAATGAATCCAACGACGGCGAAGCTGCTGCCGAGGCCGAGCGTTCTGGTACGGTCAAAAACACCGCCCTGGTTCTTGTCGCCTTTAGCTTGCTCCCGTTGACCGCCTGCGCTGCCTGCCACGGTGTTACCTTCCCTGGCTGTGAATGTCTTTTTATCGATCTGTGTCAACACAATACCGGTATGCCCGTTGAAATTCTGTGTTGCTGTGCTGCCGTGTCGCCAGCACGGTATATCTGCCGGTTGCAGCTTCTGGATACCCATATTCACGTCTTCTGCGGAAAATGTTTTGAAGGTCAGTTCACGGGCTTTGCACGTTTGCCAAAGTAGCGATACCCGCCCGATTTTAGGAATCGGTTGCTTGATGCCTATCGCTTCTGCTCCGTCGCGATAGCAGGTCAGCATGTAGGCTGCGCACCACGACAGGCCTTTGGGCAAGCCGATATATTTCAGCATGGCGTCGATTTCGGGGGAGTCATTGCTATTCGTGCGCTCTCTCACGTTCAGATACTTAGCGGACTGCTCGACGGTCGCGTCCTGCAAGGTTTTGGCGCATACGGTTGTTGTCACCGTCAGCAATAGCAGCATGATTATTATTTTAAACATATCAGCACCTCATACAGTTGTTGTGGAGATATGGGGCGTTTCCAGATACCCAGAGCGGCAGCGCAAAATTCAGAGCAGTACCAGCGATTTGAATTTTGCAGTTTTACTGGCAGAAAAAACCCCAATATTCCGAGCCAGTCATATTTTTTGCCAAGTTGCGACGATACAAAGGTGGTTGCTTTTGTTGCGTCGCTTGCCACCGATATTCTCTCCCAGTTGGCGGGATTAAATCCGGATGCCGGAATGGCTCTTACGCAGTTTGTCCATGCGTCGGCACTACTGGCCATGCCGTCTATCACGATCTCACAGTGGGAGAATTTACTTTTCGTGTACCAACGAATCAGGCGGTCGAAAAGTCTTCCCTTGCCGATATAGAACCAGACTTCCATGGCTACTTCCCGACGACCGATGCAATGGCAATCAACAGGGCTCCGGTAACTATTGCGGCTGCGACGTTATGCTCATCAAAGATTTCTTCATAAATGTCGTATTTAGTGCCTCGAAAGAAAAACAGCATGCCGATGGCTACAAACAGCAGTGTCGAAACATAGATCATCTTGAGTACGATAATCTCTGCTACTGCCATGCTGCTGCCTGGTGCAAAAAAGTAAATCGCAGCGATGGTGCCTATCAGAAATAATCCTGCAAATACCTTTTCATCAATCTTTTCCCAAAATGTTTTCATTGTCTGGCCTCCTTGTTTATTATGTTATCTCCAGATTGAACCGTTCTCTCATCTCACTCATTATGCATTCGCCGCATAACACCACTGGATCTCTGCAATCCTCGCAGCAGGGGCTTATCATTTTTCGCCTTACTATCGTTACGCATTCTGTAGCTGTCTGCTTCACGGCCTCTTGCAGTTGTGATCGCAACTCATCAATAGTGCATTGCAAGCACTCGGTGGTGCTGCCGTGTTTGGTGCAGTAGCCAAGTCGCATATCCGTCATTTAAATATCCTCCAGAGTATAAAAGTCAGCGTTGGCAACGCAATCCAGGCTACGCATTGTGAAATATAATACATCGCCTCAGCACTCATTTAACTCTCCAGAACATATAGACGACGATTGCAAACGAAAAGACCAGCAACAAAATCGATAGTTGCCGCGTATCTGCAAATATCTCTGTTTCCCGCTCTTTTGAGAGAGCCAACAGCGTGTCCACCCGCTGGACATATCGATCCATCAGAGTCTGATAGTAGTGCAGAGCAGACCACGCTTCAGGCTTTTGCTGTTTCTTGATAAAGTCCACTACTTTCAGTTGAGCTTCCCGGTATTCTGGTCGCTCTTTTTTCATTTCGTTGACAAGCGTTCGCTCGCGATGGGACAATTTAGCGGCTGTAAGAAAATCAAGAACCTGGTTAGCGGAAGATCGTGTCACAAGCATTTTGTCCAGTTCTTTGCTTGCGTCATAGGCAGTCACTGCTATGCCTGCATTACGGAGCGCGATGTTGGCATTGAGGATATCGGATTTGAGTTGATACAGGTTTGCTCGTATTTCCTGTCTGTCTCTGATCCCTGACATCCCTATTTTTGTTGTAAGGCTCGAAATAGCCAGCAGCATCAAGATTATCAGCGGCGTATACCGTATGGGGTTCAGAATGCTTTTTAATTTTGTCAAGTCCACTTAGAGTCTCCTTCGTGATTTTACTTTATAATCCTCAGCACCCATTCGACATGGTTCGCGACATCAAAGGCAAAGCCCACCAAAACCATTGCTACCAATACCAGCCAGACCGGAAACTCTTTTATTTTGTAGGAAAAGACAGCAAGGCTTTTGCAGAGTTCGTCAAGAGTAGTTTTCATTGCTTTCACTTGATCGGCGAGGTCTTTATAGCTCGTAGCAGGGCAGTTTTTGCAGGTATCGCTCAGGCTATCTATGCGCTTGTGCAGGACGGCGTGCTTATCGTTATTTTCAGTAGCCGCCTTGGATAGGCTCCTGCAAGGACTATGGTCTTTGATTAACCCGTCCAGTCGGTCGCTATCGTTGTCAATGCGCCTGTAGATTGCGGTGTGCTCTTCGTCGTTGTGATGTAACACCACCTCGATTGCTGCCAGCTTTTTCAGGATTTCAGTGATACAGTGCATAATCTCTTTGTGGTCATCCCGCATATTTGTAACTGCGAGCCCAAGAGATTCCAGCTTTATACCTGTTTCAGCGTGAGACTTAATTGACTGTATTGTCAGTTCTTGTAGGGTATCCATATTTATTCACGAGCTCCTTGAGTTGACCATATTCACATTTTGACCAGAATTCACACTGTCTAAACTGAGCCAGTGCTTTTTGTTCATCACCTGTGCTTGCCGTGGCTATGATGATCGGCAAATCCGGGTACAGCGCCTGTACGGCATAGACGACTGTCCAGCCATCACATTCCGGCATCACTAAATCGCATATAAACAAATCTGGACGTTGATCTCTCATGCGATCCATCAATTGTTTATAGTCAGTAAATATCTGGGCTCCGTAGAGCTCTTGATAAACTTTAAGCTGTATTTTATTGTCATCTAGCGCGTAAATAAGCATTTAAAACTTCCTTCAAAGCAGCATGGCACTTAACCAAGTAACTGTAATTTATACAGTACATCTCCAAGCTGGCTGCCATTTCTGCATTAACGCTGCTGGGTTCTTTTCGGATGCAATAGGCCAGTTTTGTTCTAAGAAGGTTATCATCCCTCGCAGCGAGTTAGTGGTTTTGGCATGACCAAGCAAAGAAATTACGCTTTGACTTTTGCCTCTATGCACTGCTCTGCGAAATTTATGCAGGCTATACTTCCTGATAAATCTGGCCGTTCTCCATGTTCGATAGCCCACAAAGTTGACGCCGTTTTTTGTTTTCTGAATCGTCCACTTCGACAACTCCAAATTAAGGTTTGCCTTTAGATAGGCAATGGTCATATCTCGGTACCGCACGCATTCTTCTCTGGTTAGATCGAACAATATGAAATCATCGACATAACGGCAGTATTTGCGAATTTTGAGAGTTCTTTTTATAAAGTGATCCATTGAATTCAGATAAATAAGCGCATATGTCTGGGACAGTAGGTTGCCAATCGGTATTCCTATTAGGTTCTGGCGGTCGTCTGCAAACATCATCATAATGTTCACCAGCCTCTTGTCCTTGATTTTTCTTTCCACCATTTGGCGCAAAATGTCTCGATCAATGCGATAGAAGAATTTGCGAATGTCCATTTTCAGCGTGTACTTTTCTGGATCGCTTGATTGCAAAGCCTTCTGCGTATAGTCGCTAGCCTTATGTGTGCCTTTTCCGGAGCGGCAGGCGAAAGACGTTGCGATATAGCATTTTTCAAAAATAGGCTTCACTATCCTGTAAATCGCATGCTGCACTACGATATCTCCAAACCAAGGCGCACTAATTTCTCTCTTTTTGGGTTCATGGACGAAAAAGTGATGATATCGTCTGACCTTATATGTTCCGGAATGAATTCTATCGTGCAAGTCAGTGAGAAATGCTCCTGCTGCTATATCGAATTCATGGCAGGCATTTTTCATTCGCTTGCCTTTCCGTGCGTCCAAATATGCCTGGTACATATTTTCTGGACTGAAAACTTCATCAAAAAGATTTCCGGTTCTCTTCAATTAAAACCTCGTTGCTGGTCTTCGGTTTCCCTACCAAAAAGCAATGATTAAAACCAGTTCGCCATCAGGCAGGATAGTCTATCCCTATGATTCCACTATACTCATACGAGCTTTGAGGGGGAATCGTAGTCGGGCCGAGAGCCGATATTGTTGTTCACATTAGAACGCGGATTGTTGAGATTGAGCTCAAACACGCCAGCATCACTGGCATTATTCCAGTTGCCACTCACGATAGGCACACGTATTGACATATAAATCGCATATATGTAGGCTACCCTTTTTGTTTAAAGTTTTTGTCGGCCTCATTTCTTATCCAGCCGCCAATTAATTTTCCTAATTCGTCTACCAGCCTACTGATTGCTACCCATCGGGTTTTTTCTATCGCTTCGCCGTCCACACCCTCGACAAATTTGCCGTCTTTAAAATGGAAGTAGCCCAGCTCCTGCGCTAAATATAGCTGCATTCGCAACTGCTCGTGGGCTATGTCCAATGACGTGAGTGTTGTTTTCTTGATGTATCTTTTTTGCCCTTCCACGATCAAATCGTACACTTCATACGCGGTATTGCGTATTCTGTTCGCCAGCGCAAATTTCTCGTGCTTCGGGAAGTGGTTCAGATAAACGTTCAGCAACTTCATCATTTCATGAAATTTCCTATACATAATTACGTCGCTGTTTTTCATCTGAACCGCTCCCTCAAAACAAAGTCAAAGGCATGACGCGCTATCGCGGTCATTAAATCATAGTACGTAGGCGGGCCGAGAGCCGAAATCGTAGTGCACATTAGAACGCGGATTGGCGAGATAGAGCCCAAACACGCCAGCACCACTGGCAACAGCCCAGTGGCCACCCACGATAGGCACACGCTCGCCGGTTATATCCAGCCAGAAACCGTCGCCGCCTAAACCAGTGCCTGCAACTGGGTACAGTCCCAGAGATTTGCAGAGTGCCAGTGCAGTTGCGCCAACCGGTGTACTTCCTGGATTAGTCATGCCCTCAAAAGAAGAGCCAGAAGCACGAACGAGCGTATAGTTGGCTGTGCCGCTTGCTGCATATTTCACGGTATTTGCTGAACCTGGTGTGACCAGGTTGCCGTTGCTGCCGTCGATCGCCTTCCATTGTGCTGATCCGGCTGAAACGTCTTTGGTATTATCCGCAGCGTTGTTGGATGCGAGTACTTGAATTTCGCCTTCGTTGATACGCAATCCTGTATTCCACTCCCAGATATTGCCGTTAAGGTCGGCGATGCCGAATGGTGTCCCGTCATGCCGCCATGAGGCAGGGCCCGAACCTGTCAGGGTAACTCCGTCTCCTGCTGCTACGCCCGGTGCGTTTCCATCTGTTCGGCGTCCGGTTTCCCATGTGTTTGCGTCGTTGCGGCCCCAGTTGGTATTACCGCGTGGCTGAGTGCCGTTTTTCCAGCACCAGAGTGCTATTGCAGCACGCTCTGCGTTTGTCATCAGATGCCAGCCTGCTCCGTTGGCTGCTGCTTGCGCCAGAAAAGTATCAAAGTTCTGGCTTACGGTGGGATGTACGTTTGGCAATGAAAGCAGATTACCGTCTTTCACTATGCCCTGGTAAGTCCCTATGAAAATTTCTGATTTGTTCACTCCGTTAACCGTGAATGCAGGGTGCAGTCCGGTTCCGAGGCCAGCGTCGATGTCTTCTTTGTTGAACGCAGGGATAATGTTCATTACGCTGGGGTGTCCGGCTGCTGTGTACAAAACGGTCTGTTTGCCACCGGATGCGGCTTCCACTGATGCACGAAAATCGTCTTTTACAAATATAGTTGGCATTTTCTTTCTCTCCTTTTATGTTTTAAGTGAATTACCAGTTGATGGTGTTGACCGCGTCAACGGTCTCTGCTGCCTCTATTGCCTGTTCCAGTTGCCATTTTTTAGCGTACAGCCCCAGGCCAAAATCGATCAACTCCCCGATGATCTCAGTTAATTCCGCCACCGTCACATTATGGAACTGGTTTGATTTATCGCGGATAGTGGCTACAGTTGATGTTGATCCGGTCTCAAGCAGCCTGTCTCTGAGTCGGCTCAGGTTATCGATATCCTCACGCGCTGAGTCCATCATGTAACCTGCTGACACCTCAAAGCCGTATTCAGGGGCACGCTCAAATGCGTGCTTGATCCGTCCCTTTTGGATTGTTTTTGCTGTTACCAGCGGGTCAGGTGCTGGCATTGTGCTGTTGATTTGTTCATCCATTTTTTGACTCCTCTCTTAAAGATTAAGTTTTCTGGCAGTCCAGTTTACGATTACGCTGTCTGCGCTGCCGTTAAACTGTATGTCGAATCCTGTAGTGGTTTTATTTACCGCTTTCACGCTACCGCACTGCGTTTCTGCTCCGGTATACCCGGTAACTTCAAGAGCGACATGATAGTCGGCTGTATCCATATTGTAGGGGAATACTACCGATGCTGTAGGGAGTGCAGAGACAAACTGCGGGAATCCGCTTTGCAAATTTGCTACTTTGGTCAGCGTACATCCGCTCAGGTTTTCTGCTGTGTTGCCTGCCGGAACGGTCACTCGGTACAACAGCATTGTTCCAGCCGGATATGTTTCATTCAGGTTTGTGGCCTTCAGGTCTCCAGTGCTATCGATGTAAAGGTCAACATGCCCAGCACTGCCACCTGTATTCTGTGCGATACTGGCTGTGCTGGTTTGCCCTTCTACGCCATTAAAAACACCATTCAGGAAGACAACTCCTGCCGAGATATTCACCAGCCGCCCTGTCCCGCCTGCTGTTACATCGCAACCACTGATAACTCCAGTATTGCGGATAGTAACTGTGCCCTGCTGAAACCGCTGTTTCAGGGTTTTGGTGATCTCGCGATTCGCAAGCCCTGCCTGTGCCAGCGCCTCCATAGTGGCTGCGGTAAGCGCGTTGATGGCGTCGGGATTTGTATCGGCGACATCGGTTTCGATCTGGTCAAGTCTTTCGTCCAGTGAGGCGTGACCTGTGCGAGCGGCTGCAAGTTCGTTTTCACTTGCGGCAACCCGCCCTTCGTGGTTGCTGAAATTGTCATCAATTTCAGAATAGCGGGTGTTCCAGAGCGCGGGTACGGCATCCGGCTCGTTGTTCGGGATCTGCGTAATGTTTACATGTGGTAAAGCCATAACTTTCTCTCCTTTCTGTTATCAAACGCCGCTTAAAACGGGGTTATTTCCATTGCAACTAAAATTCAACAGCGGCAAGAACCGATCCATACTCTGGTTTTTCTCTTCGCCTGCTATGGGTTGGTACGTTTTTCCTACTATGGGTATTGCCTATGGGGAGACCAGACATATTCATCCTGCCAGCCGCTTCAAAAAAGGCCGTTAGCTTGTAGAAATCATCCTCGTTTGCAAGGGCAAGCATTGATTCAAGGATATGAGCAGGCACAGCTACAACGGACTTTTGAGCTGTTTCTGTTATCATCCTGCATCGTTTCTTTTCTGTCTCTTCTGTTATTTTCAGCTTATTAGTAAGTTGCTCGATCTGCTTGCTCTGTTGTTCAGCCTGATCTCGAAGAGCATCTTCTAAAATTGCTTGTTCAGTAAGCCGATCCTGCAATATGGCATTTTCCATAATTGCTGTTGCTGTCCAGTGCTTCAGCCATTTTTCAGCCTCTATTTCAGATATTCCGCCGATTTTAACTATGCTTTCCAATACAAAAGAAGAATTGGCTGCGCTCGCACTTTCGAGAATATAGCCGCGATTTTTAGCAAAGCCGGGATTCATAACATAATCAAAGCCGTGGAAATCGGTAAGATTGGTTTTGCCCCCCACTCCGCCGTCAAAGCCGCCACAAGCCCAAGAAAAACCGCCGACCCGAGATTCGTTCAAGCCTGATACGATCTTGCCTGGATCTGTCTCAAGGATATCCTGTGTGTGCTCAACAGCTCCGTCTTTATGCACTTCAAAAGCTGTGGTTACGTTTGACGGCACGTTTTCGGTAATAACAAAGCTACCGTCTGGCAGCTTTACGGCCCCAACCTCCGCCAGAGTTAACTTCTTGGCCAGTTCACGCCTTCCGTGCCCCAAATACCCAAGTGCCTCACGTAATCTGATTTTTTCCCGTGTTTCGGGCGCATAGCAAACCTTAATAGCATTTTCAAGAATGTACTGCCGATGATGCCCGGTATAGGTTCGACCCTCTTGAAACAAATTGAATGTGCATTTTATTGGTTGTGGCATAAAGAACTCCTTTACTTGTACAGCTTGTCGATATACGACTTGATTGCGCTCTCTGTTACCACAGTGGGGCTGTCTACGCCTGGGACTCCCCCTGTTGCCTGCGCCAGCATCGCGTCATTCATTGCCGCTGCGTTTTCTTCAGCCTTCACGGCTTTGTCAGCCGGGAACATGAGCGTGAATTTTTCTTCGGGGACTTTCAGAATGTCAGTCCACAAATAGTTTGAGAGTGCCTGTTTATCCACGGTTGCAAATTCAGCATCCATCAGTTGCACCATCTGAACAAGCCCAGTAGCAAACCCGGCGCGGCCTTCCATATTTTCCCGTTCTTCCCGTTCGAGTGCTGTTGACACGGAGTTGAATATAACTCTCCATGGTTTCTCGGTTGGCAAAAAAACTTTACCCATTTTGCTGGCAATGTGAATTTCACACATACGCTCAACACCGGTTAAAATAGCTTGCCGGAGCATATTGGCTTTGGTTGCGGCAAGCACCGACACCCGAAAGAAGCCGCCGTCCCCAAGACCGCCCGCAAGCATTTCGCCAAATCCCAGCAATGCCGGATCAATACCAAGTGCTGAGCCTAGTCGTTTAATGTGAAAATCAATATCAGAAAGCCCGTCAATATTTGGAGAACCTTCTAGGGTCGAAATGTCAAGCCGTCCCCTTCCGTCCCCAAAAATAGGAAGAATGTGGTTTATAACGGTCTGAATAAAGCCTTTTTTGAGGGATTTTTCAGCATTAGATTGGTCGGTTTTTTGTAACTGACTGGCCACAATATTGAGGTATTGCGCCGCTTTTTGAGGGTTGAGCTTGCCGGTGTTTACGCCGACCATTCGTTCAAGTCGCGCTGCATTCTTCCGACTCATATTCATCGAGGTAATGGCGTCAAGTAATTCCATCCATGGAACAAAAGCCGTTTCAACAAGCGATTGTCCATAGTTTTGTGATTCAGTGATTGTGTCCAGACTATAATCTTCTTCGGAAATATCAAACGGTTTTGCGTCGATTCGTTGCGGTTCTGTATTGGTCTGCTTGTAAACAGGGATCTTGAATCCGACAAACTTCCATGGCTCCATCATCTCCATACCCGCCTTGCCGGATTGCTGCCAAGTTGAAGAAAAGCCTGCCAACTGCCCCGCCTGCTGATATTCATTCACAAAGCGTGGGTGTGTATAATAATCAGAGCGGATCGATTCGATGCCTGCCTTATCCTTGACATAGAGCCGAGCGTACCAGCAGCCATAAAGAGCGGCATTATATGCCCATGAGTGGCAATCCCTGTTTATGATATGAACAAGGCTGTCGTTAAGTTCCTTGACAATAGCGTTAGTTCCGTCATTGACGGATTCTATCTTGATTATTTCTCCTGAATCGGATCGCGCTGATAGCGCATGCGCAATGTGCATCTTTAATGCACTGTCAATGGTAGGATCGCTTGCCATTGTGTCGTAAATGGCATAGCGAGCATGGCGGGACTTAGGCAATGCGTAGAACTGTTGACCATCCTCGGCAGTTGCACTAAAAACGCCCTGCATTGCAGCGGTAGCATCTCCAATGAAATCCTCATAAATCCCACCCGAAGGCAGAGCGATTGCCCGGCTGTCATTGTCTGAGAAAAAACTTGGAAACAGTTTCTGCCAGATATTCTTTTTAGTTGTAGTTTGTGTGTCTACCATAGTTGCCATATTGCATGACAAGCGGTTATCTGTGGAGGGTATCAAATGTAATAAAAGAGGATATTAGGTGGAGGCTTTGTGATATAAGAGGGAAGTGTTGCTAAATGGAGGGTGGGATGATGGAGCAGAAAAAACCGAAATGTATTGTCCGAGACTGGAAAGACATTGAAGAGCAAGCGCGCAAGTTGGTCTTTACATTCGGTAAGCATTCACGCGAACAGGCGGTTAGCAAGCTATTTGTTGATAAGTTTTTGGCGATGTTTGGATTTAGCGCAATCGAGATCGGAAGCTTTGAGCACCAGGTCGCGAAACTTGGTAACAAATCAGGGTTTATTGATTGTTTCATTCCGGGCAAGCTCCTGATTGAATTCAAGTCACGCGGCAAAGACCTTGATAAAGCACTGTTGCAGGGGCTTGATTATTTGAGCGGCCTTGCCAAAGAAGAAATGCCGCGTTACCTCCTTATCTGTGACTTTGGTCGTTTCCGACTGCATGATCTTCTGGATAGGACAAAGGATGTAGACTTCACCCTTGAAGAGCTGCCAAAACAGGTCAAGCTGTTCAAGTTTTTACTTGGTGAGGAATCAGAACAAACGGCACATGAACTGAGTATTGATGTAAAAGCCTCAAATCTCATGGGTAAGCTGCATGATAGCATCAGGAAAGATGGTTACGAAGGGAAAGAGTTGGAGGTGTTACTTGTCCGTCTGTTGTTTTGCCTGTTTGCCGATGATACCGGAATCTTTGAACACAATTCGTTTAAGAAGCTGATTGAACAACGCACCGGTGATGACCCTTCATCAATGTTTTCGCTCTTTGCACGGCTGTTTGCGATACTTAACACCAAAGAAGAAAAACGCGGCAATAACACCGCTGAATATCTTGCCAACTTCCCCTACATAAACGGTAGGCTCTTTGAAGAGCAGTTTCCGTTGCCGGACAGCACAAGAGAAATGCGTGACGCTCTTCTGGAGTGTTGCGAAATGGACTGGAGCGAGATTTCACCGGCTATTTTCGGTTCCATGTTTCAGACGATCATGGAAGAAGGCGAAGGTAACAGACGGCGTGAGCAAGGGGCGCATTATACCTCTGAAACCAATATACTGAAATTGATACGTCCGCTGTTTCTTGATGATCTGGAAAAAGAGTTCGCCGCTTGTGGAAAGAACAAGGCTAAGCTCGAAACATTCCACGACAAGCTGTCAACACTCAAATTCCTTGACCCGGCTTGCGGTTGTGGCAATTTTCTTGTCGTGGCGTATCGGGAAATCAGGCGGCTTGAATTGAAAGTTCTTGACCTGCTACATCCTCCGGTAAACAAGCTGGGATTCCGGCAAATGGGGCTTGGTCTTGCCGAGATTGTAAGGGTGAACGTAGACCAGTTTTACGGCATTGAGGTTGAAGAGTTCCCCGCGCAGATCGCCCAGGTTGCCTTATGGCTTGTTGATCATCAGGTAAACATGGAAGTAAGCAAGCTGTTTTGCCAGACGTTCAAGCGGATACCGCTCAACAAGTCACCTTCAATAACCTGCGGGAACGCTCTTAAAGCACCGTGGCCTGCCGCTGATTACATCATGGGGAATCCGCCTTTTATCGGGCATCAATGGCGGGATGTTCATCAAATGGATGACATGGAAAGGATATGGGGCAAAGACGGCAAATTCGGGAGGCTCGATTATGTGACCTGCTGGCACAGGAAAGCTACTGATTACATGGTATTGAATCCAAAGACCAAAACAGCCTTTGTCTCCACCAATAGTATTTGTCAGGGTGAGCAGGTCGGCACACTTTGGGAATGGATGCTGGCGCAAGGGATAAAGATTCATTTTGCACACCGGACTTTCCAATGGCACAACGAGGCAAGGGGCAAGGCTGCGGTGCATTGCATCATTGTTGGTTTTGGTTTGGGGGATGTGAAAGATAAGATCATTTTTGAGTATGACAGCATCAAGGGTGAACCACGGGCGGTAAAATCCAACAACATCAATCCTTATCTGGTTGACGCGCCAAGTGTGATATTGCCGTCAAGAACGAAAACACCGGAAGGGTTGCCACAGCTTATCAAGGGGAGTCAGCCTACAGACGGCGGTCACCTGATAATGACCGATGAGCAAAAAGCGGCACTGTTGGCAAAAGAGCCGAATGCCAAAAAGTGGATCAAGAAATATATCGGCGGCGAAGAGCTGATAAATGGCGGTCAGCGGTGGTGTTTGTGGTTGAAAGGCATTGAACCGGATGAGCTGAAGAAGCTGCCGGAGGTTATGAAGCGGGTGGCGTTGGTAGCAGAGAACAGAAAGAAAAGTCCAACTTTGAGTGTACGGGAATTTGCCGCTTATCCGACGTTGTTTACACAAGACCGGCAACCGGGTAGCAATTATCTGGCGATACCGGAAGTTTCTTCCGAAAGCCGTAAATTTATACCAATCGGGTTTTTAACTACATCAACCATTGCCAGCAACAAATTACAAATTATTTCCGGTGCAACAGCCTACCACTTCGGCATTCTCTCCAGTTCCATGCACAACGCCTGGATGCGTACCGTAGCCGGAAGATTAAAAAGTGATTATAGCTATTCACCATCTGTCTACAACAACTTCCCCTGGCCGCAATCTGCCACAGAAAAACAGCACATGAGCGTGATGGAGAAGGCACAAAAGGTGCTTGATGCCCGTGCCGCTCATCCCAAAAGTACGCTTGCGGATATGTATGCCCCTACTTCAATGCCGAAGGATTTGATTGATGCGCACAAGGATTTGGACAAGGCCGTTGATGCAGCTTATGGCTATGCAGGCGGCAAGGATGACGCAGCGCGGGTTGCCTATCTGTTCGGGCTGTATGGGGAGATGGTGAAGTAAACTCTAAAACGGCTTGACAGCGGTCAGTTTTGAAGGTAGGGTTGAATTATCAAGACTCGCTTTTAACTCCAGGGAATTTAAGGAGGGTTGGTTTACGCCAACTGTAGTGCTGGGCCCGGCACTACTCCAAAGCGAGTCTTTGTTTTTGAATTGGTCTCCCCTGCCCGGTGTTGCATTCTTTATATCGTAGAAAGCCCCGCCGTTTTCACTCTCCAGTTGGATTGTCGCGTACTTTAATTTTCCCGATGTCACCACTATTATAAGACCTCTGCTCGGCTTAGAAGGTAAATATATGGCATCAAAACGTCGCGTAATCGCATATACAAATTCAACAGCACTCTTGTAACCAAGTGCTGCAATATCTTTGCTGTGACGCATCTCTATGTGAAGCAACCCTTCAGCCGAGTTTCCTTCTCTTAACCTTATAGGCGCAGATTCCCTACCTATCGCTTTTGAAATTTCCGCAGTTATATAGCCAAAATCCAAATTGCCTGACGGTGCTTTCATAAAGCCATTGCGGGTTGCCGCCTCAAACACCCGCCCACCGTACCTCACCTCAACAGGTAAATCGAAATAAGCAAAAGTATCGTCAATCACAAATATCCTCTCCAACTCTAAACAAGCCCCTCTCAGTTCGGGAGGGGCTTGCCGTTTCAATAAACCGTCACCATCGGGATGATAGCGGCGGTTTCGTCCATCGTTTGTTCCAGTAGTGTTTTTCTGCTGTTCAGCTCATTGTCGTCCGGCAACTCCATCTGAATACCGGTTATTGTCATCGCCTCTCTTGCCCGCTGCGTGTTTGGTATGGCAAGCAGGACATAGAGGTAATCTGATAACAGCATAATACTGTTGCGAGGGAGACTGTCTGTTGCCAAGTCGAACCCTCGCATATCAAGGAAGTAGGTCAAGGAATACGGTGCAACGCTTTTTGAGAAAGTTGTAACCGCAATCGTCGTGTCAGTAACAACAACATCATGCCACCTGCCTTCAGCATCGACGCATACTGCAACATCTGAAAAACCAGCCGGTAGCGATACCGGCGTGGCGTTTTCCAATTTAAGCACGGCTGTTGCTCCTACGATGCTCTGGTAGGTAGACAACGCCTGCTTTAGTATTGAGGTCTGTAGACTTTCAGAAAGATACATAACCTCGAAACGGAGTAACACATCGTCAAGAAGTTCTTGCGGAGTCACCCGTTATACTCCCCAGCCCATTGATTCTTCGCCCTCATCGTCAAGCCAGCTTACCCAGTTGTAATGGATAGTACCGGAAGGCTTTACAAGGGTTGTGCCATCTTCAACAGACAGGTCAAGAGCGTCGATCTCAATCCATGCGTCAGACATTTTACATGTAGTACCCTGAACGCTATCCGGCATACTCTCGGATATGAGAGCGAGATTGATTTCAAGGTATTTCTTTTCCTTGACCATCTCGCGCAGTGCTGAGTATGCCACGCCATCAATAACCTCTTTGAAGGTAATGGTCATATCGCCAGCATTGATAAATTTCCCTATCTGATTGAATTTGACACCATGAGGGCCATAAGTCTCAATCATCTCTCGTTTCAGTTCCGGTAATTGCGTTGCCTGAACCAGAAATTCAAGGTCACTGTACCCCTCGATAGTCATCCTGAAGTCATCGCCTTTGGTGCCTTCACCGAGTGCAAGCAGCTTTTTGTATGAGCCGTTCACGTTGGCAATGTTGTTGTTTACGTTTGAAATGTTTGCCATGATTTGTCTCCTTTTAATTTATTTAAAAATCTCTTTTTCAAAATGGTCTCTATTCAGCATAGTAAGGGTCTGAATATCCAGCGTTGCGCTTGCACGTATCAGTTGGCCTTTACTTGTTCTTTCCTTGTCAATGGGGAATGATACCGACTCAATTACACATTCCGGTATGATCAGTTTGCGGCCAACATTGATGGTTACCCTATCTGGAATTCTGCCCTCTTTTGAAGCGTCACCACTAGAAGGGAGGAAAGGTACCGTCCCTTTCAAATTCGAGCTTGCAAACATCATCAGATATTGCAGCGGCTTCATAACCTGTTTGTCAGCGTCATCCCAAGCAAAAAAATCCAGTACAAGGTTGAATTTTGTAGGGGAGTTGCCCCCCCATATCTGTGTTGATGAAAATGTTGTTATACTGGTCTGTCCGGTTGACGCTTGCAATACAGCAGAAAGCTTTTCCTTGCCTGGCGCATTACCCGCATTGGAATTTTCAAGGGGTGCGTCCCACTTAGCGGTCAAACTCATACTTGTTCCCTGACCGATAACGCCGCAAACCATATCAGAGCCTTGCGTTATCCAGGCACACAAGGTTTCTGATATTTTGAACTTAGCGGGATCAACACCGAATGCCATTGACTACAGCCCCATCTTTTCGCGCTTATGCATCGATTTTTTACGCCGTGCTTTTGCTGCTCCGCTGAAAGCCTTGCTACGAGCTTTTTTGAGAGCCGCTTTCTGCAAGGAGTTCATGCGTTTCGGAATCCCGATACGCTTCTTTTTGAGAGTAATCTTGCCGCCACGGATAACCTTAATGGTTGATTCAAGTATCACGTCGCCACTGGTTGCATAGTTGGCAATAATTTCCTCGTCAGAAAGCGTACTATTTTCAGTTTTGCCTGACAAAAATTCACCGAGGGTTGCACCGGCTTCATCGCTTTCGCCGTCAAGGAATTCTGTGACGTTTGCAGGGTCAGCACCCATCGAAACAAGAGCATCAGCGCTTGCCTGGAGGATATCGTTCATTTCTGATTCTTCATCATCATCAAGCTCTTCATTTTCGTCCAGGTCTGCAATGCCTGCCGCCTGCGCCTCAAACGCTGCATAGCTGTAATCTCCGTTTGCGAGAAAGGTCAGTACAAGTGCCATTGCGTATGAGCGGAGTTGTGCTTCTGAAAAGTCTGAGAGCCTTGATTCGTCGGACGAAGCAGCCTCAAAGATGGTCTTGGCCTCTTTGCGCGTTGCCAGGCGGTCAAACCCTTCAAAAATTTCAGCTTCTTTCTTTGCGGTATACATATCGGTTCATCTCCTTTCTTTATAATGTGACATCGGCAGCGGTTATGCTTAAATCTGATGCGCCAGAAGAGGCAGAGCCTGCCGTTACTCCGGTGTGAACGTGGGCATTGAAATCTGTTTTGACCTCTGTAACCAAAGTGACAAGAGCTTCAATTGCCGTCTGAAGTTCAACTATTTTCCGTTCAACCAAACGTACATCGTTTGGGTACCGGAGAGAATTTCTGTTAAGTGTTTTATTGAGTGCCATTTTATTTGCGCTCCTTTTTAAAATAGCCCCCGCTTATCGCAGGGGCAGTAATGCGGTTACTTAATCAGGCGTGGTTGGCCGGCAATACGACGAGCCGCCCCGGTCGGGCAGAAATCCCACGTTACAAGCCAAAGGTCGATTTCAACCTGCTCTACTTTCAGAAGGTACGGCGATGTGCCATCGGCGGGATCGCGAGGCGTTACCAAAGCACCTGATACAACCAGTTCGTCAAGAATCTGTTTGGTCAGCTTGGTAAGGCCATTTCGGGTCAAACCGTCCGGCTCAAACTTCATATAAGCAGCCGCTTCGACAAAGCGGTGATCTATGTAGTTGGCAATCCGGTTTACCCAGATAAAGCGGCTGTAATTCTGCTTGAAATGAACGGACAAGCAGTCATCAATAACTGCTCCACCGGTATCGCTGGCAATAACAGGGTTAATGCGATAGGTATAAAAATCATCCCGGTTAATCAGATCGGAGTTCAGTGCTTTCAGGCCGGTACGTGCCAGTTTGCCACGATAGATTCCGGCAGGCGCATAATGAACGCCCGGAGTCGAGCCACTGAAATTAGCATCGCCCTGGGCACAAGCCGCAGCAACCGCTCCTGAGACACCCCAGACAGTTTTACCGCCATAAAATGCGTCACTTGCGGCGTAAGGCGAGTAGTAGCAAGCTGCTTGACGGCTTTCGACGCCCAATTCTTTAACCTTTGCAATAGCAAGGTCAGGCGTTAAAGTCGGGTTGATATCATAAAAAAAGCTGTTGTGGTTTTTGTTGGCAATATCAATGCAGTTGGCAATAACATCACCATCGTAGTTACCGGCTGCAAACATGAGGTTTGAAAGGTACTGCTCATTCCTGAATAAATCCCATGCTTTCTTGAACTGCGTTACCCGCTCTGCGTCATCGGTAAATGTACCGTTTGTGCCGCCCACGAAAGCAACTTTAGTTCCGGATACAGCTTTAAGAGCTGCTGCAACGTCTGCGTAGGTGAGCGATTCATCAAAGTTGCAACGGAAAACATCGCTCTTTTGCTCCAGTACAGTTTCGATATAAGCAGGTGCCCCCATATCGTCCTTGTCTGTTACGTTCACGCCGACAACGTAGGACTCCAGTTCGTATTCCGTTCCCTCTTCGTCTTTATCAAAGAAGGTAAGCAGGAATCTGTTGTCACCAACTACGCCGTTATACTGTACCCATCCATCGGTACCGAGAGCGGCAAGACTAGGGGCTGTTGCGCCGGAAGTGTGGTTGGCTGTGCAAATCAGGCGGCCACCTATCACGGTGATAATATCATCAATCTTGTATGGCGTGAGTGTTACCCATGCGCCGTGGTTGACATGGCTGATCTTGAAAGAGCGGTTTACAGACTCATCTCCGTCAACAAGGTAGATTTGCAGGCAGATTCCGGTACCGAGCGAAAGATCAGTTCCGTATGTATGGGCTGCTGCCGCTGTTACGCCGTCTGTGGTTTTGATGGTAACAGACGGGAATTTGGCATCTTCGGGGACAACACGAACAACATTGACGTAAGTGCAATCCTTAACAGCATCGGCCAAGTGACGTAAGCCTTCCATATTGTCCGCTTTTTTCTGGAGCGGCTTGCCAAAAATGTTTTGCCAGTTGCTATCAACAACCTGAATCACCTTGAACGGCAGGCCCTTCGACGCAACCAGGCAGGTAGCACCAACCGAGACCGGCCCGCCGCCAGTTTTGAAGGTGTTGTCTATTAACCGCAGTACGGTAATCTCTGCGGCATTAGTGATAATATTTTTCATGGCTTATCTGCCCCCTTTATGTTTTTTTTCAAAAGTCTTTGCCACCGGTGCTGTCTCCGCCTCATCAACCGCTGTCTCTGCTTCATCAACAATGGCGTCTTCATCAACAATGGCGTCTTCAGCCACGACATCCTCGGTAACAGCTTCTTCGCCTAACTTGGTAATAACCATTGCAGGGCATTGGGCTGAAACGAATTTGGTTACATCCACAACCAGATCATCTGGCACGGTGACTACTACCGCTTTATTTCCGATAGCATGACCCGGTACGTCGAGAACAAAGCCTGCATATTCTCTGTAAATGCCTGACACGCTGTTATTTTCAAATTTGATCTGCATGAATCGGGTACCTCCTTTATAGGAATACGGGACGGCTGTTAACCGTCCCGCCTTATTTTAATTACGCCACAAAAGTCAGTGTGGTCAGGTATTCACGACCATCAAACGGCTGGAGGTCACGATATGCCAGTTCATACAGAGTGTTGTTGTATTTCAGATCACTCTGCATTGCGTGCTTGAACTGCATTGCAGGGATAGCATCACCGGCAAGGTATGCCGACTGGCCGATATCGCGGCCTTTTGCATAGCAGAGGCAGGTGTAATCAGTTCCCTGTGGATCTTCGTAGATGTCCCACATACCGAACAGACGGCCTACATAATGAGGCTGTGGAATCGACTGATAGCCGGTAGCCGCTACAAATGAACGCATTGAGCGGATAATCGAGGATGATTTCGCATCGGCAACGATACCGACAAGGCCGGAAGTGCCGGTCTGTGTCATAAGCAGGGTGTCGATCTGGAGCAGTTTGGTGAGCAGGGTTTCGTAGTAGTCCTGCGGCGCAATGCCGGTAGCCGGAACCGTGTATGTCCAAGAGGCAGAACCCTTGGCATAGAACAGAAGATCGCGTAGGTGCTTACGGTCTTTGTCAGCGGCAAGCAGGTTACGCATTGCCAGCATCGCCATACTGTCAGCATTCAGGTTGTATTCACGGCGGAGCCCCCAGAGTGCCTGAAGGGTAGTAGAAGCAGCAATAGCGGCCTCATGCGGGTAGAGAGTGCGGCTGTCCATTTCATGGTTGACGGCAGGGATCAGAGACGGGTCTTTTTCGATGTCAACGTCGAAGCCAACATGAACCTGAATACCGTTTGCAGGGGCTGTCGAGAAAACAGGGTGAATCGTGCCTGTTGCATAGTTGACGGTACCGGTTACAGTAACGGAAGTTGCACCAACAAGGAACGTCCCGGCAAGATTGCCTGCGCCGTCGTCTTTTGCTACCACGTTGCGGTCATGAATGATTTTGATGGATTTCTTCTTGAACGGGTAAACCTTGCCGAACTTGGTGTTTGAATCAAGGTCGAACTCATTTGAAGAACCGGTTTTTGTGCCATTACCTGCAATGGTAAGGTGCCGCTGATCCATGCTGCTGTACTGACCACGATAGGTATGATCGAGGCGTTGTCCGGCTGTAATATCGCCGAAAGTGGTTGACGCATTGCGATACACGCGGAAGATTTCTGACTGGTTGAACGTGCCTGGGATAAACGAAACGATCTGCGAGGTAATAGACTGCAACATTACCGGCAAAATCAACGAAACCATACGGTCTCGCATCAAGATACCGTCTGTGGTCTCAAGAGACGCGCTTTCCAGAACCAAACCCCCGAAAGACTTTCGGTCATTGGTTGCGCTCAAAAGGTTTTCTGTTGCAAGATGTGCTGATGCAAGCAGATCGTCAGAAGGCATAATCCCACGCTGTGCCACGAAAGCGCGAAGGGCGTTTGATGCTGTGCCCTGAACTGTGCCAGCTCCCTTTCCAGCCATTTCAAAGATAGTGCCTTTTGTGCTTGCCTCTAGGCGTTCAGCCCGTGTTGCTGCCTCTGCGATAAACTTGCCATTGTCATCGACAATCGGATCATGCAGAGCTGATTTCATCTCCTCTGCGCGACGGGTAATTCCCGCCAGTTGATTTGAATACGCTTCTGTTGACATAATGTTGCTCCTTTGATTTTGAAATTGCCAAAAAATGGCTTTCATAAATAATGGGAACATCATTACACGCCACAAGGTTTGTGTAGAGGAGGATAAAAGTAATAAAAAGAAGATAAAAGAGAGTGTTTTTTAAGATATATGCAAAAGTATCGCTAATAATTTTCAGTGTGAGTGATGGTTTGTATTGGTGCCACCGTCTGTAATGTTACCGCTTGCTACGATATTTCCGGTTACGTTCAAATTGCCGGTAAGTGTGCAGAGTGGTGCAGTTATGGTCACGTTTCCGGTAACAGTTATAGTGAGGTTTCCGGCTATGTTCAGCGTGCCGTTGCCGGTTACGGTAAGTGAGTCGTCTTTCTCAACGACTACTGTTCGATTCCCTGTAACGTTCTGGTTCTCATTGCCTGCTACAGTCAGCGTGTCATTCTTATCTATTGCTACCGTCCGGTTTCCGGCTATGTTCAGCGTGCCGTTGCCGGTTACGGTAAGGTCTGTGTCTGTATCATTGCTCTCAAGATGTAATGTTCTTTTCAGATCAATATCGTTATTAAATAAACCCCACAAAACGCCACGAATAAACGCCTCTTGGGTCGTGTGTGCCACCTTGTCGAGCGTAGGGTCTTCAACCATAAATATTCCGAGTGCTTTTAGCTCTTGGTCTATTCTCACCGCTGCTTCGTGGATACAATACCCCGCGTCTTGATGGACATAGTTGCCGGTTTCGGTTCCGATTGGTTGACGATCTGGAAATGGTTGCGGTATTTTTGGGATCTGCAATGCTTTCATGGACTCACCTTTATTGTTTGACTCCCTGGATGACACACTTTAAAAATAGGGCATGGGCTCATCGTATGGACTGGCTTTTGTGTCGGGCCGCTGCCGCCGTCTAAATCAATTTTACCCATGCTCTTCATGACTGTATGCCCTGTAGTGTTTATATTTGTGTCGCCATCTGTTTTGATCGCAGTATTCCCCGTCGTATTCACAGTAGTGTTACCGGTTGTAGTGATTGTCGTGTTTTCTGCAATATCAACAACCATATTACCCCCAACCTTCCCCTCGGTGTCATTAACACTCGAAAAATAAATGTGCTTTTCTCCATGGATAACAAGTGTTCCGTCTGGGTGTACATACAACTCAGTACCAGTGCCACGCTGGATAATTGCGATTGAAGTATCTTTCCGTAATTCAATCGTTGTGCCGTGCTGAGTGAAAACGACATCTTCATGGTATGCGTTTGCCGCCGGGACGTTCTCTTTGCCCGTTCGCTTATGCTCATGCATATCATCGCCTGCCCATGCCTCATGCGGAAAGTTCGGCTTGCCGTCTGGGGCATAGTGGGCACTGCCAATAATGACCGGTCTACGGGTATCACCGTCATACGGAAACTTTACCCAGACAAGATCATCAACATCGGCAGGAATAAAAAATCCGTCGTTGAAACGGCTACCAACCGGCAAGCGGTACTCCGCCCAGGGCAGATCATCCTTTGGTACGTCATCAGTAAACACGGAAAAAACCCGGACTTGCACCCGTAACAACTTTTCTGGGTCTTCGATTGATTCAACCTTGCCGATATATTCACCGTGGAATTTGTTACTATCTCCGCCAAGCGGCTTGCTATTCATTTCGGCCAACTCAAAACTCCTTTCTCTACCAATTAAGCAGGGCGGCAGCTGCTCTTTTTGCCGATAATGCCGCTTTTTCTGCTGCTGCCACTGCCGATGCCGCTGATTTTTGGGTAGACGTAACAGAGCCTGTTGCTGACGTAATTTTGTTCTTAATGGTTGCTGCTGCCGATAATGACAATACCTTTGACTCTGCCGATTTGGTTATGGACAATGCCGTTGTCAATTTGGCGGCATTACCAGATGCAATTGCGGCTATTGGCGTCTTGGATACCGCTTTGCTCGCTGCCATTGCCGCCGACTTAGCCGACTTGACAACAGACGTGACTTTTGCAATTGCTATTTTGTCGGCATTTTTAACCTTATCTATCATCTTCATCGCGCTTGACACGGCTGATGTCGCCTTTGTCGCCACTGATTTCGCTTGTGCAGCTGCATTATTTGCCGCTGCTACTGCTGCCATTGCCCCTGCTTTTGTGGTTGCCGCAAAGGCCGCTATCTCAGCCGCAGCCGCCTTTCCTGCCTCCATGGTTGACGTAGTCTCAGCCGCTTTTGCCTCTTGTTCAGCCGCCTTAACTTCTGTCTCAGCCGCTTTCGCCTCTGTCTCAGCAGCCTTAACTTCTGTCTCAGCCGCTTTCGCTTCTTGTTCAGCCGCCTTTGCCTCCTCTCCGGCAGCTTTTGCAACTTGAGAAACTTTGGCGGATGGCGCAGGAGAGGCCGGTGCCGCAGGCGTAGCCGGAGATGTCGCAATACCTTTCACTCGGCATAAATACTGATTCCCGCTGTAGTAGTGCGCTACTGTCGATATTAATATCTTTTCTGGCAAGCTCTCGTTGATTGGTTTGTCAGTGCTTTGCGTATTGTTCCACACAATTTTCATAACTACACCGGGACGTATTAAGCCCTGGCCGGAGGTAGTCAGGTCGATGGTGGGGGCTGACACGTCAAGCAGATTATCTAGTACCGTAGCTTCCGGCTGTGACACCCATTCGGCAGGCTTTTTTGTTGCTTTGGATGTATTTACGATACCGTCTTTAAGGTTCCAACTCATGTAATTACGTTCAACCCTATCTTTTACTACCTCTTGCGAACGAAGCATCTCATACCGGAAAACCTCTTCATCACATTGCTCAGTAGCAGGCGGTTCGTGATAAAAAGTGATCTCAGGCTCTTGTTTTTTCAGCTTATCCCATGTCTCAAAAACAATGCTCTTGCGCCGATGGAAACATGCCGCTTTCATTTCCTGGCACATTTGCCGGATTGTTTTGGCGGGTCTCATGCCTGGCAGTATATGATAATCTAGCATAACCGGGAATTTGCCTGCTTCAGGCTTTAAGGCTGGCAGCAGTTTGCCAAGAATCGCCGTTACCGGCTTTTGGGAAAACAGAAGCGATTTCTTCCACGGCTGTTTGATTGATTCAACCTCTTTTTCCATGCAGTTGAAGGTAATCCTGTTACCCTCGTTCGGCATAGTGAGTATTCTGAAATGCAGCACAAGATCAAGATCGTCCCCGTCCCCTTCGTACCAATGTGATGAGAACGTCACCTTTAACACATCCCTGGGCTTTACATTCAGCTCATCGGTTAGATATTTAAGCTGATCATCCATTATCAGGATCAATCGCGGGCCTGAAATATCAATCGTTTCAATGAAAGTCATTTCTTTCAGCCAACCCAAGTCGAAATCATCGGTCTCTTCCAGTCCGCCGTCATCCGGCAGTTGTGAAAAGTGCGTTATTTGTGAGATAAAAATATCGTCAATAGCTGCCATGATTTGCCCTTAACCGTGATGGTGGATGAACCGCTTGCAAAACGGATCAATAATATCGACATTAGTGTCCATGGCGAACGATACCTGTACGCTTACAGCAGGAGCCGGAGTAATAACCGCCGATATGGTTTGCGGTGAGAATTCCGGCATGCCGGCAACCGTATAAATGCTACCGGTAACAGCAATCCAGACACCGTTATTCCACGTTGCCGCAAGTACTCCGTCAATGAACAGTTCCCCAGTTACAAGATCAAAAACAACAACTACATCAGGTGGTGGTACAGGCGAAATACCAATAGGCGGGTGTGTCATATCAACGGTTACTCTTGCCGATACGGTGTGCAAAGAACCCACAACCATAACAAGCCGGTTGCCATTCCATTTTGCTATCATAACTCCGTCAAGCAGCACGTCAAAGCCCGTAATGGTTTGCCCCTGGTACATCCGGATACCGCTTAAACTGTCTGACCATGAAAAGGCGGTTATAATACCATTACCGATACCAGCCTGCCGCTCCTCTTTTTCCGTCAATCCTGTACCGTACTGAATCCTTATATTTGTGGGCGGCGGCGGTATTTCTGCACCGAACAGGATCATGGTGTGAGCGGTATAATTCGTCGTAGCTGCCAGCAGCCGACCGTTATCAGTCACCTCGGAAGCGTCCGAGATCGTCAGATTGCAATGGTCTTGCAGTGTAACCGGAACATCAAAAATATCACTGCCAACCCTGAATTTTGCAACCCCTGAGTCATGCGCCACAATATATGCATACCAGGCCATAGCCATCTTATCCAGTGTAGGCTTATCGGCGGCGACAAACACAAGTGTGTAATCAAGATCGAGGTGCAACAGCCGTATCTGGTAGGCGGTAAGCAATGCGTCATTCCATAAGTAACGCCCCCGTATTTGTTTTGATCTGTCATTTACATTGCTGAATCCGGGCTTGCGATAGTAGTAGACGGCAGGCAAAGGTGGGGAGTTGTCACGCTTTGGAGGTGTGCCGGTTTCGGCTTTTCTTGATGCTTGCAATGCTTTGACAAATTCCGAGGGGCTTGCCGCGTCATGTCTATATATCTGTGCCGCCGTGGATCGTCCCAGAAATTCCCGCCACTCTTTGGGGCCGGTGGTAAGGGATAAACCGTCAAAGGCTTTTGAAATGAAATCGCCTATAGCGAAATCTACCGCCTGAAGTTCTGAAAGTTCATTGCTCACTACTCCCCCCCCTTTTTAGACCAGTGATTTTCCCAGCACTGCTTGCACACTCTTCTCCTGATTATAAAAGACCTGCAATCCTTGATGGTATATTTACAGATGGTCAATTTCAGCCGTTCAAAAGGTTTGCCGCATTCACACTGAGCCATGTTTTACCCCAAGTGCCTTATCTGCCAGATGAATAGCGGCAGCCCCGCCCGCTTCATATATTCTGCCCTCATATTTCATTAATTCCAATATAGCAAAACGTAGTGCCTTGATCTCATCTTCCAACTCAATCACCCTGAATACTAAACTTTTTTCACCCATTGCCGCTTGCCTCCTGATATTTTTACTTACATCAAATCGGTAAACGCCTGCATAGGCAGGCAATACAACTTGGCGCATACCCCTGGCGCAACTCCTACCTGCCCACTGTCAACAACATACATGGCAACTTCCCGTATGTTGGTATCATCCACGTATTCCGACCACTGGATAACCGATTGTTCCGGCACGTTCTCTACAGACACAAGCAGCACAACCGGTGCGGGTTCAACCCCGCTGACACGGTCGCCATCTGAAGACATCGGGAAAGGATTGAATTCTGGCACTATCATTACTTTACAAGGCACTGGATCGTCATACTGCAACGATCTCTCGCTGGTATCCAATGCCCCTACTACATCAACGCCCGGTGCTACCGTCTCGGGAGTCGAGCGGTCGGCCTTGTAGTACAGTGCCTCAAATGCATCAGGGTGGTTAGCGAGCATCGTCTGCAAATTGGTACTTAATGCCGAATGAGTACTTCTGTAGTCCCTTGGTGTGGTCATAACAAACCCTCATCTTTGGCGATTTTCTGTAATGTTTCTGCATCGACACCGGTATTCTCGGACATTGCTTTGAAACCTGCGTCATTTAGCATATTTAACTGTTTCAACATTTTAAGCCCGTTCACGTACCCCTTATTTCTCTCTTTTTCGGCCAGTAATTCAGCCGCCCGTCTTGCTGCTATCTCTTTCTTGGCAACCATTTCGGCGGCCTTTTTCTGCATCGACAATTCTTTCATTTTTGCCTCGTTATCCCGCACTAGCTTCGAGATTGCCGCTTTCGCTTTGGGAGTCTTCTTCTTTTTGTCAAAAGCCTTCATAGCCGCAGTGAACTTCTGGAAGCCGCCCAGCGTATTAAATTCCCCGGCCTTCTCCATTGCTTTCAGATCTTCTGTCGATAATTCCTTTTCGACCGGATCACCAAAACCGTGCCGCTTCGCCTCTGCCTCCATCTCTTTTGCAATCCTCCCCTGGACAACAGGCGACTGCAAGGCAAGCAAGGCTTTCAAGGTATGCTTACAGCAGGCTCCGGTCAGCTTTGGGTTACGGATTTTCGGGAAGATATTCTCTTTGGGGGGAGTAAGGGCAAAGCCACCAATACAAGCCAGGTAGCGATAATAAAATTGATGGCGACCACAACTACAGTCAAACGACACCCTGCCTATCGTAGTTTTCTGAGCGGCTATCAGGTACTTTTTGCCTTCATATTTATTGATGTTGGCATCCCACTCATTCAGTTGAACCTTTACCTGATAATGAGACGGAGCCCCTAAAGTATCCCCGCTTGCCGTTACGCTGAAATAGAGAACGTCCCCGGCAAATTTGTATAAGGTAGCAGCAGCGACCGCCCGTGCGTTCTCTCGGTCTTTTTTTCTCGAAGCAGATATTAACTCGGCAACAGTGACACCTTTCTGTTTGCCGTGGAAAACCTTCTTGGTCTTATTAACCTGCTGCACCATCTTGTTAAGTTCATCGAGGGTAAACTCTATTTTGGTGGCGTTCTTGATGCCGTAATCAAGCGCAAGTGCTTGTGTGCCACCCCTTGTCAGTAACTGCCGCTTACGCAACAAATCTTGAGTCAGGTAAGCGCCGTTATTCCCCTTGCCCTTACCAGCAATACGATTATCAGCTTCACGCCGCCCGGCTGTTCGTGCGTAAGCCTCTTTCCACATTGCTTCCAGTTTTTTGATGTTTGCATCCGCCATAATGTTGCCATCATACCCCCCCGCTACCGCCTTGTTAATTACACAAAAGCGGTTAAAACAGTACGAAAAGCAAAAGCCCCAATCAGTTAGGTAGGGGCTTATCGTAATAGTTTGACACTCGATTTAAACGGTATTCAGGTATCTATAATTGAGTTTGCAAGATATATCCAGGCAACACTTTTTGTCGCTTATCCCCCAACTGCCAGACAATATTTCCGAGGTTTAAATCGCCTGTTCCTTCGCCCTTGCTGGGCTTCCCTGCCTT
>Ga0247844_1002359_pt1 | contig 31063 bp, 31 predicted proteins | sample LaCtaG_FD_192421 | JGI IMG/M metagenome (GOLD analysis project Ga0247844, IMG submission 192421) | Freshwater microbial communities from meromictic Lake La Cruz, Castile-La Mancha, Spain - LaCruzMarch201714.5m_1 | ecosystem: Environmental > Aquatic > Freshwater > Lake | place: Spain: Castile-La...
TATTAATACATGGTTACAAACAAATTCAAAAGAGATACTAATTTTAGATTTCAAAGATCTAACAAATATAACAAATTCATCTATAGACACATTTATGCTTGTAAGTCCATTTGATAAAAGAAACGAATTACAAAAAGGTATTTTAGATAAAATCAAAAATACTTTCGGAAATAAACTATCTCCTAATAATATTTTTCCAGATCAAACTTATAATCAGTTTATAAATTCTGGATATAGAATAATGGTATGTTTCCCAAATAATGAAATACTAGACGAAGATAATAAAAAATTTGTAGATAGATGGAAAAATAATTATAATTGGATTAATAATAGATCAGAAAAAATATTAAATACTGGAAAAGAAATATTTACAACTATACCAAATACATTATGGTATAAAACTAATGAATATATAAGTTCAAGTGATTGGTCTATACAATATAATATTCGAAAGTTTATAGTATTAGACTCGTATGGTGGTATAGAAAATTTAGTTCAATCTGAATTAGAAAATTTAATAATTAATGGTATGGTTAATAGTTCAAAACTATTGCAACCGAAAAATTTAAAAGAACTGTCTTTACAGTTTACAAATAGTTTTATATATGGATGTTTACCAAGTCCATACAACATAGACACAATGAGGATTCGAGTTCCATTTGATCAATACAATTTTATTTCTGTCGACCACTTTAATTATTATAATATAAATAGTATACTTGTATCTTTATATAAAAATGAACTTGAACAGTATGTTTCTTTGTCTAAAAATACAAATGAAGACAGTCAATGTTTTTTAAAAGACAACCAATGTTATTCTAAGATAGGATACAAAAATGATAGTTGTATAAAAATATATAATTGTGATAATGAAAATGAAACATGTTACCCTATATGTAAAAGTATAGATTATTCAGAACCGAAAATATCTGAATATCCATGTTTAAGACGTAGACTCATAACAACAAAACCAAACGATCCAAAAATTCCATCACAAACAACGAAACAGTATTCTTTAAAAATGGGAAAAAATATAAACACAATAATCAGTACATTTTTTGATATAACTGAAAATATTTATGAAATGGAATCATCATCAACAACTACGGTTTCAAAATTTTATAAAAAACAAAATAATTTCATTATTGAAAATACGATACTTAAATCAAGAAACATTATTAATTCTCCTGAATTTTTCAATGACAAATTGATTTTAGGAGGAAATCTTTATAAAAAAAATTTTAAATATGGTTTATATGATAGTTATATTTCTACTTATAATTCTTATTTTGGTTCAGGAATAAATTTGATATTATCATATCAAGGTAAATTATTTTTATGTGACAATTATTTTAATACAATATGGAACGATACAGAACCTGTACCAAATATTTATGATCCTATGACTGTAAATACAGCAAATAAAAATATTTTAAAACCTAAAAAAATCTCAATATTTCAACTAAACAATTTTAATAATTGCATAAAAATAGATACGATTGAAAACGAATTATATAAAGTTGAACATACAAACACTTCTTTAAATTTAAGAAAAAAATCAACTAATGATATTATATATTCTTTAAATTATGATGGTGAACAACAAAACAAAGATATGTATTTTTGTTATAATGAAAATTTATTTATATTAACTGGTGCGAATTTTAATATGACAACTGAAGTCAAATATGGATTAAAAAATATTAATAAAACTAATAAAATTAAAAATTTAATTGCTCAAGGGAAAAACATATATCTAACTCTTACAGATTATGGAGATTTATTAATAATTGATGATGATAATAATAGATTATGGTCAATTTCTGAAGAAAGTAAATTTGACCCTGTAAATACGATTATGAAAAGTCCTACATATAAAACATCTGAAATTAATACATTTGAATACCCACGAATAAGCATTAGTAATAAAAATATTGGAATACCGCCTATAAATAATTATTTAAATATGTGGGGTCAGAATTTTAAATGTAAAGAAAATTGTGTAATGGTAAACGACTTAACCACGTCACACTGTATAATAAAAACTAGTAAAGATTCTGGACCTGCATTAGAATCAATATTTATTGACGAAATCTACAATAGTATAAACATATGTATAAGTATCGTTTTTTATTATAGTAGCAATGGTACACTTTTAAATTTTTTATATACTTCAGATAGAAAATTTATAATAAAAATAGAAGATGATCAACTTATATTAGACACAAAAATAAAAAATATTTTATTTCGTGATATGTTTAAAAACCAGTTTTATAAATTATTAATCTCGGTGCATGAAACTATACAAAAAGAAAGATCCAATTCGATGCGTATTGAATCAACATTATTTACTTTTAATACAAAACCTAAAGAACATATTTTAGAAGTTCAATTTAAAGCTAATATAAAATCTAATAAATTACAATTATTTTCAAACGGGCTTGAAGGAGGTATAAGTTCTTTTAATTTATTTAATTATAATATAGATTCAAATATGAAAGATAATATTATTAATTCTTTTAGTCAAGATTTAAATGAAATACCATGCTTATCATATTATAAATATAAAGGTCCAATTAAATATAAATTTTCTGACAAATCATTCTTTTCTTTTATTACATTTAAAAAACAAGTTAAACAACCAGGGGTTTATAGTTTATTCGAATTGTATTCTGCATTTAAACCATCATTATATATACAATATGAATATGCTATTAGTTCTGGTATCCCTGTTCATAAATTATCCATATTTTATGAAAAAAGTGGTAAAGTATATAGTTTGGAAAATACATTAGATATTATTTTTTTAAAATTTGAATACAATATAAATACAAAAAAATTTAATTTTGAATTAGCTAATATTGATAATGATAACATGACAATAGATATTAATATCTCTCATGATCAGCAAATAGCAAAAACCTATATCGAAGTTGAAAATTTTTTATTGATCGAAAATAATTCAATGAATGTTAAAACACGTTTTAAACTAAATAATTTAAAAAATGAATTAAAACTTTCCGAAATAAATAGTTGGGATGATTTTAGTATGAATGTAGGAAAAATTGGATTATTAAACGATATTAACAAAAACGGTAAAAGTTTTTATTATGTCTATACAGACAATAAAAAATATTTAATTAAAAATGATCTATTTGTTCTAGACTTATCAAATAGTATAACTTTTTTTATAAATTGCAAAATATCTATTAAAGATGTATACCCTATATTAGATAAATTTATTATATTATTTTATTTAAAAGCTGTTACTCCGACTCCTAATTTTGGATTTGGTTTAAAAATTAAAAAACAAATTGATAATCCATCACCTAAAATATATTTCATAATTACTATTAATTCTAACGAATTCGAATTTGAATCGAATTCAAATTTAGTAGATATAAAAAATTGGTCGAAGATATCTCTAAATATGTATAAGATTGATTCAGAGTCAAAAACATTCAATATAAATATACTACACAACGATAAAGTTATATCGAACGGTGTCATTGTCGTAGATCATATTTTTTATACTTTTAATACGTGTGCATTTGGCTATACAGGTATTGATAATGTAGGTATTTATATTTCCAAAGCATATTTATCATCAGGTTTCTTATTCACAGAATATAATTCTTATAATAGTAATACTGTTGATTATAATATTCCTAATAGGGAAATACCTATAATTTACAAATTTCCTGAGCTTTACAAAAATGTTTATGAAAATTATTTAGTTACTATTCCAAATATTAATAATGTTAGTATCTCTTTAACTGGTAATGGTACTCTATCTCTTTATTTTTTTATTGGAATATATAGAGGATTAAATTCTTTATCATTTAGAAATTCTGAAGAGTATTGTTCAACTTCAGATATGGGTTCGATTTTTTATGCTATTTATTCTTTTTATAAAACAGCAACTAAGGCTTGTAATACTCGAAATATTTATGAATGGATTGAAGATAGATTGTTAGGTAAAAATTGTGACATAACAAATAAAACACAATTACAAAGTTATAATAATGAACCAATAGAAAACTATCCTAGTTTTTATGAATTAATTCAAGATTATGTTAACAATCCAAAAACTAATAATTTGAATTGGCAAATGACTTTAAATGAATTATTTTTAAATAAAGTTAATTTAAGTGATAATAATCCAACAGTTTTAAACTCAATACATAAGTCAGTATTTCTATCTATGAAGCCTAAAGATATAGAGATACCAAATTTATATTTTTTACCTACTAGCAATCCTTTTTGGTTATGCAACTCACAAATCACTTCTGAAAGCATATATAATAATATATATACAATTACACCTTTATATTCAGGAACAAATTCTGAAATCAAAGGTTTAAAACAATTCAATACTAACGATAGTTGTATTTTAAATATACCTATTATAAAAGATAGTTCTTATTTGTCAACAGTTAAACTTAAAGCTGAAAAAAATTTTTATTCAATTGAATCTGATATTAAAAATACACTAACTAATATTGAAAATATATCTTCTTATTCATTATTTTATTATAACTTAAACTTGCAAAATCAAATTAATAATTTTTATATAGATAATAATGTTTACCAGACAGCAATTCATAATAATATTATTTATGATATTAATAAACTATTAAATACAAGTTCAAATAAAAAAAATACAGATATAGAATTAAGTTGTAAAATAGAAAAAACTTATGAATCTACTACTATGCCTAAACCTATACAAGAAAATATGTATACTATTAATAGTTTTAATTTAAAAAATCCTTCAAATTTAGATCCACTAGGTATATATTCATTATTATCACGTGGTGTAAAAAAAATATTTTGTTTTACAAGCATATACGAGGACAATAAAAAGCCCATAGGTATTGATAATATATTTAAAAATTATTTTAAAGACCCCATTTATAAAGTTTTTGATGATACCAACACAGATTCTATATTAAATTCAATATATAATTTTTTATATACTACGTCTTTAATTAAAGAATGCCCTACATATGTTAAAATAAAATTAAATACTGTTCCAAATATATATTTAAATATTAAAATTCCATATGAACTTGAACTATTTTTAATAGCAGATAAACCTATGGATACGTCTAAAAATAAAATAATAATACCAGGGTTAAATAATTATGTTCTATATGATTTAGAAAATATGAATAAGATTACATCTTCTACTTCAAACATGTTTAAACTATTAAAAAATAATATTAATAATTTTTACTTAAATTCACATACTATTGTTAGACCACAATTTAATTTTGATTTTTTAGACTACTGTACATACTTAATTTATAAAAATAATAATATATTCATTGATACTATAAACATGAATGTATACACTTCAAAAAATAGAGAAGTTAGAAATATAACAAATAAAATAAACGAATTACCAAGTATACATAAAAATAAAGAGTTTTTAAAGTCTAATGCAGAAATAAAATTAAATTATACAATTTCACCAGATAATCTATTTTGTTATTCAAATACTATTGGGATAGTTTTTGAAATTCCAAAACAAGTTATTTCGCATGAAATAATATTGTTTGATTTAAACTGTATTCCTCCTAAAGGATATGTAAATGGTGATAATCATATAAATTTTACAATTTCTATAGATAAGAATTTGGAAATAATTACTCTTAATGTTAATAAGATTACTTCATTTATAAAACAAACTAGTTTATTTTCACCAGATAGTATTGTTGGTGTTACTACACATGCTAAGTGTGAGTTACCATTTGTTTATAACGTTCCAATAATTTTGTTTGCAAGATATGATAACAATTATTTAAGTCTGGATATGTATTGGACTTATAATAAAATAACATATAATAGTTTTAAAACTATTATGTTTGAAAGTTATTGTTTTAAAGCGGAAAGTATTGATATATCACTTGGTATATCATACAAAAAAAAGCATAATCTTTTCAAGATTTTACGCCAAACTGCTTTCGAGTATTATATATCAGAACTAATAATCTATACTAAAAGTATTAATGAAAATGAATATACTAATCTTAAAAATCATCTTTTGAAAAAATGGAATTTTAAAAATGTAATACCTGTCTCAAGCATACTTTATATTACAAAATATTATGAACAACAAAGTATTATAAGAAATCTTTCATCAACAACAAATAGTATTTCAGATTTACAAAGGGGACATGGAGAAACATTTGAAATACGTACGTCACATCAAATTGGAAAATTTAATATAAGCGAAAAAGGTTTTTCTATGTTTTTTGTTATGTTTTTTGTTATGGATAGTATTACGAATTCAGAATTTATTATTTGTAATTTTAGTTCTGAGAATGTATTCAGTATCTATATAAAATTTATTATAAAATCATCTACTATGTGTAATATAGAAATTTATATAAAAGATTCACCTGTTTACACAATTCAAGCTGGAGTAATATCAGGAGTTACTATAGTATATTTTAATTGTACTGATGTTAATGCAGAATTTATATTGATAAATAGTACAAAGAAAATATATCATTCTTATAACTTGGAAAATAAAATTTTTCCTCTTGATAATCACTTAAATATAGGAGGAGGAGATAAAGGGGCATTCTATTTATATGAATATTTATTTTTTGTTGAACCACCTGATTCTGAGAATATATTTAATATATTAACAAATTTATCTGATGTATATTTAAAAGATATAGATAATTTACCATTTAATCTTATATTTAACTTTGATACAACGTTAACTACTGTTCATACTTTTAGCACATCCGCTGGAGTTCTATTGTCATCCTGGACAAATTTGTTAGATAATAAAATATATTTTATAGACATCGCATCCAATACAACTTTTAGTAATAAACGTGATGAAATTTTACCTATTGGTATAACATCTTTTCCTAAAATAAATATACCAAGGAATTGTTTTATACAATTAGAGAATGCTGGTGAACTTTTATTAACTGAATTTACTATAGCCCTAGTTTTAGAAATAAATGAAATGGATGAAAATTCAGTATTGATTTTTATCGGAAAAAAAGATACAAAAGATATAAAAAATACAACAATATTTAATTGTGATAAATTTATAATAAAAAATGGAGAACAAAATTTTAAAAAAAATGGAAAAGACTATGATTTTAGCGATACTTTATCTATGAATTTACCTGATGAAGGAACATGTAATTTACCTAAAGTAACTTCTACACCTTTAATATTACTTGTAAGAATTAAAGGATCACAAATTTATTTCGAACAAACAACATGCACTAATAAAGTCCCAAAAATTAGTATTTCTACGTGTAAGTTTAAATTAAATGAAAATAAAAATAACATATTATGTATAGGAGGTATTTTCCAATCACCCTATAGCACTCAAAACGACATATCAATAAGTCAATTCATGCTATATGATAGAGCTCTTAATAAGTCTGAAATAGAAAGGTTGAGAAATTATTTATCAGATAGATGGAAATTTTACAATTAAATTTTTAAACTTATAATAGTTTAAAAACTAAGTTTTACTTCGCATTTTTTTTATTAAATGAATTGCAAGTAGTATTCCAACCAATAATACTACTACTACAACTATTATAAACATTAAATAATTAAATTTATTTTCATTGTTCATTAAATTTACATTTGTTCCTGGAACTATAATCCATTTATCTGTCCCATAAACTGAATTATACCAAGAAACTAATTTACTATATGTCATGTCTACTTTTGGATATATTTTGTTTATATATAAAACATCATTAGGCGATAATGTATAATTCTGTTCAGTACCTATACCGTTTAAAGTTAAATTTGAGCTGTAAGAATAAATCATTATTGATTTTGGATCGTAACTAGACATTATATCATATTGTGACAAATTAATAATATTTTCATCAACTGTTTTTGTATCCCATCCACTTGTAATCAAATAATATGTATATATAAGTTCTTTATTCCATTTTGGCGTAAAACCACATGAATTTTGATGTTCATGGAGTAACCCTATAGCGTGTCCAAATTCGTGCATAATAATTGATATTGAAAATGTGCCTAAATTTAATGTACCCTCAACTTTTTTATTACCATCATTATATTCTTTATATATATCTCCTACACTATTTAAACTGTCAATTCCATAAAAAGATTTATTTGGTTTATTGATAACAAAACTAATTAGTATATCAGATGTGTTTGGAACATTATTATCAAAATCAAAATCTAAACCACATATAGGTTCAAATCTGTCTTTGATAACTTTTTTTACATATGTTTGTAATAGTACTCTTATCTTTTCTATTTTGATTTCTGTAGAGGTGGTTATATCAAAAATAATCTTATTATATTCAATATAAAATTCATTTTGTAATGGATCTACTTTAGCTGCATTACGGCCATCAACTTTTAATATTAAGTTCATAATAGTTTTCAATGTATCTTCTTTATTTTCTACTTGATCACTGCTACAATCATACGGGACACCTATAAACTTTATAATAATTTTGTTTTTATTCCATAAATTTTTTTTTAAGAATATCGACTTATACTTATTAAATTCTTTAGTGTTTTTAATTGAATTAAGATATTTTAAAGTATTATCCGGTATTTTAGTTGAACACAAGTCAAAATTTCTTATTTCTTCTAAACTATATTTTTTATCATTATCGTCCTCATTCATTTCTATATCATTATCGTCCTCATTCATTTATATTTTAATAATATTTTTTTATTTAATTAAAGTTTACGATATATATTTTTCAAGGATAGAATCTTTTGCAAAATATATAACTTCTTTATTTTGATTGTAAATACAGTATTGTTTTAATTGTTTCATAACAAAACTATAAATGTACTTAGATTTGATAATTTTAATTATATTATTATAATAAAAAGTTTTATAAGGATTTTCATATTCAAAAATATAGTTTATTATTTCAGGTGGTAAATAAGTATTCATTATATATTTTTATTTTAAATCTTTAAATACAAAAAATAAAATTGATTTAAACAAATAAAATAATAAATAAAAAACAGACTATGGCTACTGCTAAATTTGAAATTGTTGAACCAGAGGTTCAAAATATGAATACAGAGACTAAAAATGTCTCCGACACTGAATTAAATCGTGCTCTTATTGAGTCGATGTCTAAGCAAGTAAGACTTGTTGATTCTCAAAACGGTCTTGATTTATTTTGTTATATTAAATGTGGTGCATCAGATTCCGATGTTTTAAAGAAATGCCGTGGTGTAGTTTTTAATGGTGATAAACTTATTATGAATGGATTTCCATATACTTATGAGTTTACTGAAACAAATGAAAAAGAAATTTTAAAACAAGTTAATGAAAATCTTGATAGTTGTACTTTTTATGATTCTTATGAAGGAGCATTAATTAGAATGTTTAATTTTAATGATCAATGGTATACTACAACAAATAGAAAGTTAGACGCAAATAAAAGTAAGTGGTCTTCTAAAGAATCATTTGGTAAATTTTTTGAATTGGCTCTTGAATCTGAAGTTGAAGTAAATGAAAGATTAAGAGATAGTTTACCAAGTGATAATACATTAACATTAGTACAAAAATTCCAAACTTTATTAGACAAAGATAAACAATATATGTTTTTATTACTTAATAATACTGAAAATCGTATTGTGTGTGAATGTCCAAAAAGACCTACTTTTTTTCATGTAGGAACTTTTATTGATGGAGTTTTAAATATGGATCAAGACATTTACATACCTTATCCTCAAAAGCATAATTTTAATACTTTAAATGATCTTTTTAAACATGTAGATAAGGTAGATATTTCTAAATTACAAGGAATAATTGTTTTTGCACCAAATAATATCCAGTATAAAATATTTAATAAGCAGTATAGTGATTATTATAGAGTAAGAGGTAATGAGCCAAGTATTAAATTTAGATATCTTCAAGTAAGATTGGATAAAAGATATAATAATCTATTACATTATTTATATCCTTCTTTTTCTACTATTTTTGATGATTATGAAAATATTATTTATCAAATAGGAAAAAATATTCATAAGGCGTATTTTGAAAGATTTATTAGAAATCAATATATTAAAGTTCCTCCAGAGGAATTTGCAGTTATTAAAATGTGTCATACATGGCATTTAGAAAATAGAACCGAAAATAAGATTAATTTAAACAAAGTTTTAGAATTCCTAAATAAACAACCAGCTACAAATATTAATAAGATGATTAGAAGATTTTATAATGAACAAAAAGAAAAAACTGAAGAAGCAGAAACCGAAAAACCTAAAAGACATACCTTTTTAAAGAAGTAAATGAACTTTAATTAATTTAAATGAAAATAAAATTCATTTAAATTAAATTGATTTTTTTCAGAGACTTTCCACATAATTTTGGGGACAGTATGGAAATTATTAAAAAGAATATGGATACGTTGAATATTATTCCTTCTGAACTATTATTTGAAATAATGAAATATTTGGATGCTTTTTCTATTGTAGACTTTACAAAAGCAGTAAGTATTCCAAAATCTATAATTAATTTACCAGTACTAGCATATTCACATACTATGTTGGAATGTGCATTCATGGTAGATGATTATTTAGACGATATGTCATTGATAAAAAAACTTGTTAAAGAAGGTGCCGATGCATTGGTTAAGCATGATTATAATTATGCATTTCAAAGTTTATGGTGTCATTATCAAATGAATTTTATAAAAGAAGAAAAATTTCATGAAATATATGATATACTTTTTCCTAATGATTTGTCTTTTACTCGTTCTGGAAAATGTTATAGTGGAATATATCATACTCTAATGTTTAAAAAATAATATTTTATGTAAAATTTTAAACCTTAAAAAGGTTTAAAATTTTTTAATTTATTTTTATTTATTTAGTATAAATGATTGAAATTATAAATGGTAAATTTGATTCAAAATATTTTGAAAAAATGTCATTTAATCAATTTAAAAATTATATGCTTGACTTTTCATCATATGAAGATTTTTTAAAAAAAGAAAAGATACCTTTTATACCAAAAGACACATTTGAAAATTGGTATTACACAATTTCTTTTATGGATATTAATCCTTCTAATATAAAAAGTATTATACATAGATTCATTACAACTTCTGTTACAATTGATGGCGTAAAATATAAAGAAGGTACTATTAAAGAAATAATTAAAAATTATCAAAAATATAAAGAAAATGAATATCTACGTATTTATGAAGAGTTTAGAAATCTAGCAAATAATTTTTAAGTTTAATTAAACTTAAAAATTAATTATTATCTTTGTTTATATTATTTGGTCTTTATAATCCTATTTTTAAAACATAATATAGAACCATTTTAAATTTATTTAAAAACTTATATTATTTTGTAACTGATTTGTAATTAGATTTATTTTTTTTCTTTTTCTTTTTATTTTTATTTTTATTTTCATTTTTTATATTTTGAACAGCATCTTGAATTATTTCATTTACAATATTTGTTACAATTTTTTCTAATTCCTCTTCTTTAAGTTCGTCTTTAAGTTCGTCTTTAAGTTCGTCTTTAAGTTCGTCTTTAAGTTCGTCTTTAAGTTCGTCTTTAAGTTCGTCTTTAAGTTCATCTTTAAGTTCATCTTTAAGTTCATCTTTAAGTTCATCTTTAAGTTCATCTTCTTTAACTTCGTCTTCTTTAAGTTCATCTTCTTTAACTTCGTATTCTTTAAGTTCATCTTCTTTAACTTCGTCTTTAAGTTCATCTTCTTTAAGTTCTACTTTAAGTTCCTCAAAATCTTCTTTAAGTTTTACTTTAACTTCGTCTTCTTTAAGTTCCTCAAAATCTTCTGTGGGAGATGTTTTTATAATTTTAATTTCTTTCAACTTGTCTTCATTACTTTCCTTAGTTAATTTAAAATAACTAAGAATAGTATTAATAAATCCCATTTATTTAAGTAAACTTTTTTATTTTTTAAAATTATAATTCGTATTTACAAGTAGGGCATTTTTTATTTTCCAAAAACCATTTATCTATACAATCTATATGAAAAATATGTTTACATTTTATTTTTCTTATTATCTGATTATTTATAATATCATCTTGACATATTACACATAAATCAGTATTTACATTATCAAAATATATTTCAGTATGAGATTTTTTTAAAAGATTTTTATTAATTAAACCTATTTTAACATCTTGTAATTGACTTAAGTTTTCATAAGAAAAAGTAACAATAGGTGAATAAGTTATTATTCTTGGAAGATGGTATGAAACTCTTGAAGTTCTTAAAATAGAGTTTATTCTTCTATTTCTAATATAATCTGAATATGTTAATCTTCTTAAACGACCTGGGGGTAATGTTGTATACATTTATTAAAAAACTTATTTTAAAAAATGATATTAAAAATAAAATGAGTAATGATTTAATAAAAATAAGTAAGATTATGTGTTATAATATATAAGACATAAAGCAATTGATATGAAAAAAGCAATAGAAGATGGTATAAAATTTTTTAAATCTGATAACGATGTGAATCTTACAAAATCAATAATAGAACCAAAATATTTTAAGAATATTAATTTTATTTAAATATAATAAATGAATAGTCTTGATGGTGTAAAAAGTAGATCCATAAGATCTAAGAGAAGTAAAAGATCTAGAAAAAGTAGAAGATCTAAAAGGTCTAGAAAATCTAAAAGGTCTAGAAGATCTAAAAGATCTAAAAGGTCTAGAAAATCTAAAAGGTCTAGAAAATCTAAAAGGTCTAGAAAATCTAAAAGGTCTAGAAAATCTAAAAGGTCTAGAAAATCTAAAAGGTCTAGAAAATCTAAAAGGTCTAGAAAATCTAAAAGAAGTAGGAAATCTTCTGAAGAAATGAGTGATATTGAATTTATGAATATGCAAAGTATAAATGGTTTAAAGGCTTATATTAAATCAAAAGGATTAAAAGGTTATAGCAAGCTTAATAAAAAACAAATAATAGATTTTATACTTAAAAAAATAGATATAGAAACTGGAAAACTACTTTAATTTTATAACAAAATAATTTGTTATAAAATTAAATTTTTTATATTATATTAATCTTGTTTATCTTCGTTTTCGTTTAAAAAAACATTAATAGGTTTATCAAAATTCGGAATACTACAAGAAAGACTTGGTTTATTTTTAAACTTATTTTTTTTATTTGTAATTTTAATATCGAATTGAAAATCTGTTGACATATTTGTATAAAATCCATATATAGAGAATATAGTGAAAATGCTAAAGAATAAAAAAGGAGAATAGTATAAAATAATAATCAAACTTGTAATAACGTAGTACAAGTTATTATTCATAATATGTTCTTGAATCTTAATATAATCAACCATATTTATATTTTCAATACAAATTACAATTTAAATTCAATTTTTTTTAATAATTAATTTTTATCCATTCATCTTTATAAATATCTTTATTATAAATAGTTAGTTTGAACCATGGATATGGACATAAAACTTTTTCCATATTTCCTAAATATGCACTCCACCAACTAAAAGTACTATTTGACATTATAATACTATCCATACGACTCATTATAAATAATTCAATATAATCTATATTTATATCACAAATAGTATATGTAAACTTAGATTTACACCATTCTTTATCATCGGTAAAAATTATAAATTCATGTTTTTCGTGTTCAAAATAATTAACACAATCAATATAATATTTTAAAGGCAAATCCCAACCTAATTGTAAATAATCTTTTCTTCTTACATGAATTGCTACTAATTTTTTATTATATTTAATTCTTAATTTGTCAATATAATTTTGAATCATTTCATTATCTTCATTTGATAGATTGATATAATCTTCTAATATTATGTTTCTAAAATTATCAAAATAAATAGAAGTTTGACAATAGCCTTGAATTAAAATATCATTTTTGATATTAGGAATTTCGTCAAAATTTAAAACAACTGTTTGATCAGTTTCAATTATTTTATAAAAATTTTTCAAATCACAATCGTCAACTATTTTTAATTTTTTAAAAATATTATGTCTATAATTAGTAGTATTAGAAGTTTTACTAATAAAAAAAGGTTCTAAATTATATTTTATACTCAACGAAAGAACAGTAAATATATTAAATAATTGGTTTCCAAGACCGCCTGACAAACCACAATGAGATTGTTCATGTTCGATAACTGAACCAGTAATCAGTTGTTTTTTAAAAATTATATTTTTTAAATCTATTACATTATCGTAAAAATTTTTAATATACTCATACATTTCTTTTTCATTAAATAAATATTCAGTTCCAAATCCATGGTAACATTTTTCTATTTTATTTTTTAAATGAAGACGTTTTTCTAATTCGAATTCTATACCAGTATGTTTATAATGAAGCAATAAAATATTAAATTTTGTTTCGGGTAAAAAAGGTTTTGGAGAAATACCATGATTTCCGACAGTCCAATTTGTATTTTCAATAGCATTTGGATTAATTAAATTTGGTTTACAATATTGTTTATTAAAAATACCTTTATTTAAATAATTAAAAATAGGTTCATCTGTTGGTACATTTTCAAATTCTTTTTGGGTGCATGCCATATCATATCCCTTACAAATAACATATGAAGGATTTTGTTTATTTAACTCAAATAAACCTTTTTTAAAGTTATAAGGATACTCTGGAAAATGCAAAAATTCATCTAAATCTTGAACTATTACAAAATCAGCAATACCTTTAGATTTTTTCCATATTTCATTTTTTATACTTTGATGGATAGAATCGTTAAAAGATTCATATGTATTAAATAATACACATTCTCTATTATTATTTTTAATTATTTCAACCGAATTATCTGTTGACATATTATCATATACTATAATTCTATCCGCAGTTTTGTAATGATTAAAAAAATGCTGAAGTAATCTATTTTCATTATAACATAAAGTATAGACATGGTATATAATATTTTCTTCTTCATTTCTATTTTTAAAATATATTAAGATATCGCTTATATTTTTGATAAATAATATATTATTTATATTTAGAAAATCGTCTTTATTGAATTTTGAATCCTCAAAAATAAAAAAAGGAGTTTTAAGTTTACATTTATAAAATAATAAATTAAAATTTTCTAGACTATCCAAGTATATAAAATTTAAATCATTTAAATATATTTTATCATCTATTTTTTGTGGTTTAGTTTCAATATAATTAAAGAAATTTTTACAAAGTTTAATTATTGTTTCATTTTCAAATATAACATTATTAAATGGATTATCAATATCTCTATTAAGTAAATTGTAAAAATCTGCATGAAAAAGATTATTACTAAATATAAAAGTATATTTGTTCATCATATTAAATTTAAAACATTTTAGTTTTAAATTTATATTATTTTGTAATTAGTTTTTCTACTGGAATAAAACATTCAATTTCAATATTTTTATTTTCACTCATATCCTTAAGTTCTTTAGTTCTTTGATCCCAAAAAGTAATTTTAAAATATTCAGAATAATCATCAAGAGGAATTCCAGTGTCTTTAAAAATATAGCTAAAAGTTATTTGCGGATATAGATTATAACTATAAAATTTAGATAATGGATTATCTATTTTTTTTATAGTATCAGAACTTATCATACCATTTGATATCCAAGAATGATAACCAAACTGTGTATCATCTCCACATTTTTCAGATAAAAATCCTATATTATCTTTAAATTTAGTTTTATAAATATCTACAAGTAATAGATCAAAATTTAAACATTTTGGATCAATACAATAATCATCTTCAATTATAATATGATGTGTGAAATCATTTTGATTACTAATTATACCTTGTAACCATTGATCATAAGAAAAGTGATTATTTAAACCAACATATGGTTGAAATGAAATTTCTATATCTAAAAACATTTGTTTCCATTTATCAAATAAATAATAGTTTTCAAAGGTTGGTATAGTATTGTTTATTACTTTGCAATCTGTTACTATTATTGTAATTTTTTTAATGAGACAATCAATATTATTTTTTTTCTTTTCATCCATAATATGTCTTAATTTTTCTAATTGAAAATCTAATACTTTTTCACTGTAATTACATCTTCTAGAACCGGTAATTCCGTTGTAACTAGCTACTACATAGTTTATTTTAATATCATCCATTTATATATCTAAAAATTTACTTTTAAATTTATTTAAATAATACTATAATAAATAAAATGACATCTTGCGGACCGTATTCTCAAAGATATAACTTTACACATATGTTTGATATAAATGGAGTAAATGGTAAAATTCCACCTAAAATTTATACTAAAGGAAGTATAATGTATTTAATAAATACACATCCCGATTTTAACTATTTTTCATATATAATAAGACTTGCAGAATTGGATATTATATTAGACAATATTCAGGCAGATTTTACGTTGTTTGTCCCATCCGATACTGAAATTAAAATGAAATATAAGTATGATGATTTTTTACTTACTATGGATCAAAGTACAGCAAAAAGTATAGTTCTTTCAAGTCTTTTAGATTACCGTATACCTAGTGAAATATTACAAAACAGTCCAGCTTCTTATTTTAATACCAAATATCCTCCAAATAGATTATTTGTAACTAATATAAACGCTAATACAAGAATAAATAATTTTATGAATGTAATTCATTTTGATATTATCTGTACAAATGGAATAATCCATGTTGTAAATAAACTCATGAATCCTTTGGAAATGTAAAAAATTGAATTTATTTATGTAGTTATCACATAAATTTGTGACGATGAAACATTTAAAAGATGTTAAATATGATTGGATAACATCTAGTTTTTATAAAGAAAAAAATATGGCCAAATGGGCCGACGAATATATAAAAAATAATCGTATTGATTTTGAATTATTAAAAAAAGAACTAAGCGAACTTATTATTCAAGATAACTTAATAGGATTAAACAGTTTTAATAGATATGGCGTATTTGAAATGTTATGGTCAAGTGTTCCAAATGCATTATTAAATTCTTTAATTACAGCATCAAAATGTAAATAAAAAGAAAATATACTTTATTTTATAACTTAAAATAAGTTATAAAATTTCCTTCAATTTTTGTGTTGTTAACTTATTTTATAAGTATCAATTATTTTTAAATCACATGGAAGTTTACTATAGTCGACTTCTTCTGTAAAAAATTTTTCAATAAAGTATCCTGCAACATAAAAAGAAGGTTCAATAGCTTGATAAGGATTTGGATTTAAGTTGTTTATAAATTTAAAATCATATTTTTTTATTTTATTTAAAATATTAGTTGGAATACTATATTTTTTATGAAGTACCGGAGGAAATAAATCAATTCTTTTGCCTCCAGTAAAAATTCTTATGCAATCCTGTGTATCACATGAAAAATTATATGGAGGTATTATTTCTGGATGTTCATAAAATTTTATATCATTTGAATTTGTAGGTATATTTAAATTACTTAAATATAATTTTTGTTCATCTGTAAAATTAATTTCACAATCATTTATTTTATTTTCAAATATTACAGAGTTACATACTGTTCCTTTAGAAATAATATTATTAATAGCTGGATAATGATTCTCATATTTTATATTAAACCAACCTATATTTGGAAAAGACTTTATAGGTATTGGATTTTTATCATTTGGTTTCCAGAATAAATTTGCATTTAATGGACTTATTTTATTATTCATAATCAAAAAATTTCTATTCGTACTTAAAATCATCTTTGATTTGTTACCATTTCTTAAATGTGTTTTAGGATCTTCAATCAATGAAACTCCAAAATCATTTAAAATAAATAAAAATCCTAAATTTTGCACATAAAAATCTTTTCCATGTACTACATAATGAAAATATCCTCCAGGTACAATATTGTAAAATAAAACATTAGGAGATTTTATATCTTTATTAACAATCTGACAATGATATTGTATGGCGTGTATAGCCGCCATTATTTGAAATAATGCATTTGCAATTTCATCTTCAGATCTTATTTCATTAAACCAATTATCTAAATCTCCATCTGCAATTTCGGTTAGTGTTATAATACACTCTTTTGTTTTTTTGTCTGGAAATACACAACTATCACATAAATATGCATCAATTAATAAGGGTAAGTTTGGACAAATTTTTCTTTCTACTAAAGGTTTTAAATAATCACGTAAAATAAAAAATTCATACCAAGATTTTTCATTTGTATTAAATGGATTTTTATAGTGTTTTTTATTTAAAAATGCACTCATTTTGATAGCAAATTTGTATGAATTTTCATCACAAGGTTTAGGAGTACAAGCAGAATAAACAGCTCCAAATGTTCCAATACCTAATAATTTTTTCAACTCTATTTTATTTAATAGATCAGCCTTAGGACCATTAATACAATTACTTCCATGAATTTTAGTAATACTAGATAATTCATTTTTTAATAAAGATATTATTTTAACACGATCATTTATGTTGAGATATATATTTTCATAATTTAAAACTTTTGAACTATTTTGAGTAGATAAATTTATAACATCTTCTTCTAGAGAAGTTTCGATTATATCTTTAATAATTTTTATTTTTTTAGATCTACGTGATCGAGATCTTTTACTTTTACGTGATCTACGAGATCTTTTACTTTTACGAGATCGAGATCTTTTACTTTTACGAGATTTACGAGATCTTTTACTTTTACGTGATCTACGAGATCTTTTACTTTTACGAGATCTACGAGATCTTTTACTTTTACGAGATCTACGAGATCTACGAGATCTTTTACTTTTACGAGATCTACGTGATCTTTTACTTTTACGTAATCTACGAGATCTACGAGATCTTTTACTTTTACGAGATCTACGAGATTTTTTACTTTTTCTATATCTTAATATTCTAGATATCCTATTTTTTTTAGATATTTTTAAACTTTTAACCATTTTATAATATAAAATATTATAAAATTAACATTTTTCTTTACATATAAAATAAGGTTTGCCATCGTTATTCCAATCACCAAAACATTGATTTAAACCTCCACAACATTTTATTTGAAATCCAGTTGAATATGGATTCATATCTTTAGTAGTGCATAATCCACTATATGCATAATACTGTTTTGAATAGTAAGGATAATTAAAAAAAGGTTTACTTTGCCATGAAGGTCTAGTACCCCAATTATTTAAATCAACATAATTTCCGGTCATTCCAATATCTCCTCCTCCCCAACCCGAAATATAGTGTTTATTATCTTTTTTATAAAGCATATAATTTTCTTTCATTTATTATAAACTAAATAAAAAATAAAAATAATTAAATAGTTGTCATTGTCGCCAGTTCTTTTTTAAATTCTGTATTATCTTGTTCCATTGTCCTTATTGCTTCTGCTTTTTCTATTAACATTTCAAACTTATCCGTATTTACATCTCCATTTTCATCTGTCCACCAATTACTTGCCATATCACATGCTTTATTTTTTAATCCTCCTTCTATAAGCAAATTTGTAAGTCTTCTTGCATCTATATCTTTTCGTATATTTCCGTATTCATCTTTATATTTATAAACAAATCTACTCGGATCAGAACATATATATTTTAAATTTCCTTCACTATCTTTAATGATATTTTCGTAAACGAATCTTGCACATCCTTTTTGCCCTGAAAAGATATAATTAATATTATAATTATTTTTAACTATATCTACAATTTGTTCTTTATCTGAAATATTGAAAGGTGTAATTACATTTAAAATTTTATTATTATTTGTAATATTTTTAGGTTGTTTAGCAATTTCTTGAATACATTCGTGATCAGAATTAAGAACTTTACAAATACTTTTTAATTCGATTATTTCTTGTTCGTAATTTTTAAAACTTTTAATTTTAAAAACTATATTATCGGTTAAATTTTTATTTTAGTTCGCTAAACATATTTTTAAAGTCTTCTAACGTTATTATGTTATTTTTAAACAAATCAGTTATCATTTCTATTTTCTTTATCACAATTTCACTTGATATTTTTTCCTTTTCTTTTTCCATTTCTTTTTCATTATCTAGTTTTTTAATCTCTATATCAGTATATAGTTTTTTAATCTCTATCTCTTTTTCTATATTATATTTGTATTTAATTATTTCATTTTTATCGTAGTAGTCTATATCATGCTCTTCTGTTTCATTTTCTTCCTCTATGTCACTTTCTTCCTCTACATAATTTTCTATATTATTTAAACCTGTAATTATCCTATTAACTAATATATTAAAATTTTCTTCATTTACCAAAATACATTCTTTTTTCTTTTCGTACTTGAACTTTATATTTAATTGTTCGGCTATTCTTTTGATATAAAATTCCATTTTTGAAGATGTATATCTATTTTTTATTTCTATCGCATGTAAAAATATAATATTATCTTTCTTTTTATCTCGTTTATGACTTGATAATCTTTTTTCAAAATCACTTGATACTCCAAATTCTATACAATTATAATATTTATTATCTATATTTGGATATTTTGTTACATACTCAGAGTGTAAATTTATTGGAACATTAAACTTTATAAAATAAACTATATCTTTACCATAATATTCAATCGGACAGTAATCAATATTTCTATTGAATATAGTAGTTTCATAATTTTTTAATCTGTTTTGTAAATTTATTTTTTCTTGATATAAGTTTTCAAGTTCTTTATTACTTTTTTCATTACCAAATTCGACTTTGCCAGTTACATTTAACTCAAAAATCCATTTAGAAACCTGGACATCAAATTGAGGAGAGATCCATTGTGCTATATTAATTGCAGCCTGAGGATGTCCCCAAGTAGCACGATTTTCATTTGAACCTGTTTCGTACTTTATTAAATTGTCCCTTCGAATTCGAAGGGACGAAGAAAGAACCATCAAATAAGCTTCTGTATTTTTATTTTTTAACCAATTTGAAAATTCTTTATTTCCAGCTTTACATAATTGTGTTAGATTAATATAACCATCTTCTCTAACAATTATTTGTATATCATTTAAAATTAAAATTTTATTATTAATATATTTACTTTTTTTATTTTCTAATTGTATTTTCATTTCTTCTTTTTCTTCGCTAAACTGTTTTTTAAGTTCCTCTTCTTTTTCTTTTAATTTGTCATTTATTTCTTTTTCTTTACATATACCATAATGTTCATTTATAAGTTTTTCTAACAATATATTTTTTTCTTCTAAAATGTTATTTATTTTTAAGTAATCTTTCACACATATATTTTCCAAATGATATATTAAATTATTTTTATTAGTTAGTTCTTTTGAACAAATATTGCATTTAAATATATTAGATTCTGTGTTTTTTATTCCAATATCACTTTGTATTTTTAAGCAATATTTTGCCTTCTTTTTATGTAAATTTAAAGACGAAATAGTTGAAAAATTTGTATTACAGTATTCACAAATCATTTTATATACTAAAGTAAATCTTTAAATTTGATATTATAAAATATTATAAATTTCATTTATTTTTTTTTCATACAGACTATAATATAGGTTAAAAAGTCTTGATATTATAAAATATTATAATATATTATTTGATATTATAAAATACATACGGAAAACAGCTCAATCAACACTTTTTTAAACTATTTCCAGTATAAATTATTTTTTCAGTTTAAACTTATGGCTAAAACTTTTTATAGAAATCATTCTTATCATCAATTTAAAATTTCATTTTTCAATATTTTTTTCTCCACACACAATTTTTGTGTGTGTGGAAAAACATTTAGCATAAAATATTCCTATGAAAAAATTTTCGTGCTCCGGAAATTATATATTTTTATATTTTTATTTTTCCGATACTTTAAAATTATTTTTTTAAAATACTTTTCCTAAAATCAAAAAATTATTTATGAAAAGAATTATTTTTGGAAAAGATTTTTAAAACCAAAGTATCGAAATTTTATTTTTTAATACTTTGGTTTTAAAAATATTTTAAATTATAAATAATTTAAAATAAGGATATCAACTGTTTATAAATTAGGAAATGTATTTTTAATATCTCTAAAAGATAATGCTACAACACCTCCTAATTTATCTTCACTTTTATCTAGTACTAGTGAGCTTCTAATATATTTCATTATATCTTCTTTTTTTCCGTGTACTATAATTGCCATTTTTCGTGATCTATCATCATCTATATTAACTTCATCTTTTGGTTTTGTAATAGATTTTAAATTTTTTATATCTATAATACTCATAATCCATTGTTTTCCTGAATATTTAAAATTTTCAATATATGGCTCTCGTTCAGAATTATAATATAAACCTAATTCTTCACCAAGACATCTATAAAATGCACTCACATTTGATTCACCTTTTTTATATGTTTCTGTTGCCCCAAATTGAAAGTCTAAATAATTTCCCGTATCAGGATCATAATATAATGGACATAATACATAATGATCATCTGGTATATGTCTATTTCTTATACATTTTCTTATTAATGTTTTTTGTGCTTGATATGTAGACCATATATCGTGAATAATATTTTCTATGTATTCTAATGGTATTTCATAATATGGTTCTGTTTTAAATTTATATATTATAGTCATTTATTTTAGAGATACAAAAAAAAATATTTATTATAATAAAAATGAGTAGTGGCAGTAAAAAAAGATCAAGAAGATCAAGAAGATCAAGAAATACGAATACTTTTAAAAAATTTTTTAATAAAATATTTGTAATTTCTTTATATGATCAAGTTAAAAAATTTGAAAAAGTTGAAAAACAATTCAAGAATAGAGGTATAAAAGTTGATAGATTTATAGCTATTGATGGCAGATGTAAAAAAGAGGGAGAAAAAGCATGTAAAGATAAATTAAAATCTTTTGAAATAAGATATGATGTTACAATTAGTAATAAAAATAAATTACCTTTAAAAGAATTAATTCCTGCTTCGTCTTTAACTATAGGTACAATTTTGTTATTAAGAAAAATGGTAAAAGAAAATTGGGAAAATATATTAATATGTGAAGATGACATCGAATTAACGCGAAGTTTTGAAGAAAAATTTAAACAAGGTTTAAAAGAAATAGGAGATTATAACTGGGATATTTTATACCTTGGTTGTGGAGATTCATGTGGAATAAAAGGTATTAGCGAAGAATATTCTTCAAAAAATAAACATATGAGTGAAGTCGGTGAAATATATGATTGGGAATATTATATTTCAAATAAAAACGATTTAAGAAGACCATGCTATAAGTGTAAAGAATTTAGCGAACATATAAGTATTCCTGAGACAGCTGGAGGTACTTGGTGTTATGCATATTCTCTTTCTGGAGCTAAGAAAATTTTAAAATTGATAGATAACGATGCTGGAAATCATATTGATCAAATATTAAAGAATAATATGGGTCCTGGAAATAAAATAAAAGCCTTGTCTTTTGATCCACCAATTGTTTATCATGAACATATTATTTCTCGAGAAGGTTCTACGATACCTTGGTCGTGGTAAAAAAAATTGAAATATAAAACCATATTATATATTAATTTATAAACATGTCATTCCAAAAGATAATAGAAATTACTGAATATGAAACTCATGATGAAATATTAAAAGAAATTGAATTACAAAAAATCGCAAGTTCTTACGGATTTGCACCAAAAATAATAGATGTTAACATTGGAACAAATTCATGCAAGATCAATATGGAGGATTTAGGAAAAGAAAATACTTTAGTTGAAATTTACGGAGAACATGCTGAAAATGTTCCAGAAAATATTTGGGGACAAATCAGGTCTATTTTAGGAATTTTGTATTATAGAGAAAATATTGAATATGTGGACATTACACCTTATAATTTTATGTTAATAGATAATAAAGTTTATATAATTGATTTTGGACACGCAATAAAAAGAGAAATTGATGATGAACTTAATTACTTTTTAGAAGATTTTCTTAATGGGGTTAATGAATGGAATGGTGAATTTTATTAACTTAATTATAAATTTTAACATATAAATATATGTTAAAATTTATTTTTTAATTGTTCTATATAGTCTTTACTTAATCTATTTTCAAGATCTTTAAAAAAATATTCTATATCATATGTTTTGGAAAATTCTTTTTGTTTACTTGAGTATGTACAAAATCTGTATTTATCAAGTTTAAAAGATGCCTCATCAAAGTTTATTATTTTTATATAAACTTGTTCCTTAGTTCCAAATATTAAATATACATTAGTACATCTTAAATTATTATGTACTATGTTATATTTGGACATGGATAAAACACTTATGACGAATAATAAATTATCTAAAATTTTTTCAAATATTTCAATATCAAATTCATTACTGTTTATATATGTATCTAATGATATATATTTTCCATATACATTTTCTTGTACTAAAAGAGTATTTAATGGTTTATTTATATTTAGTTTTAATTTAGACTTTATTTCAGTATTACAATCATCATCTAAAATTATAAAACTACCAAATGTTCTTACTAAATTATTATCAATATATCGTTCATATCTTATTGTTTCAAGGATAAGATAAATTAATAAAGCATTAACAGATTTTGGAATATGATTTAAATCATTTTTTAAAGTTACATATAAGTCGTTACAGTTTATTGCAAAAACATTTTCTTCAAATTCAGAATCTGACGTATATTTTAAAAAAACATCTGAAATTTCAGTACCCATTAACCAAGATGTAAACTTATTATTATGTTTTAATTTTCCTAAGAGCATATTAATATTAAAAGGATCCGAATTTTCAGTTATAATAAGTTCTCCAAATTCAACAACATAATTAAGATTATTATTTATATCTCCATTACGAATATAATTTTCATATAGCTTTTCAAATTTAGGAATTTTATATTCATCTATTAGTCTATATACAGTTTTTTTACTATCTAAATCTGTACATATGTTATTTAAACCTAATTTATATTGTAAAGCGAATAAAAGTAATGAATGAATAAAAAGCATTCCCCTATATCTAAAATCAAATGTTGGATTGTATGCTAAATTATTTAAAACATCATTAGTTATTTTAAAACATATATAATTATTTGTACCTAAAGATTCTGCTAAATTTTGTTTCCATGAAAATATTTGATAATATATACCATAATTGTATTTATCAATAAAATATTTATTTAAAGTCACAAAATCTGTTAAAGATTGATCACCTGATATAAATACTATCGGAAGACAATGTTCGTATAATACACGCATTTCGTCATAAGATTTAGGAGGAAGTTGTTCAAAAGTAAAGTTTGGATTTAGTAATAAATTATAATGTAAACTTTCTAATTTTAAAATGTTTATTTGAGTTTTGTTTAATTTTTGTATAAAAGTTTTAATTCTATTTACAGAATCACCTCTAGAATAAATAAGTATTTGAGAATCTGTAAGCGTAGTTAATTCATTTAAATAATTTCTATACTCTAAACAAATTTTAATAAATATAACAATTTCATACTTGTCACTAATAAGAAAATCTTCAAAATAATCATCTTTTAAAAATTTTTTATTTAATTTAATTTTAATATTTTTAAATAATGTTTCTAAATTCCATATTGTATTATCGTCTATTTCAAAATTTATTTTTGAAGGTTCAAAATAGTATTCATATATACTTTGTTCATCTAAATAAATATAAGTTATACTAAAAGGCTTCTTAATATTATTTATAGTATTTGGAAAATTATTATTTAGCATACCAATTTTTTTTGAACCGATACCTGTATTAATAGTAGATTTTGTATGTTCCTCCATTGGATTATATTCAGACAAAGTGTACGAATTTCTTTTTATAGTTTCTAAATTTTTATATTTTAAATTTATACTTATATTCGTCTTAGGAACTATAAATAAAATATCACCATCTATTTCGTAGTTAGAACATAATTTATTATCAACAATATAACCTACTATTAATTCAAGTCTATTATTTCCTTTTGGAATAATTTTTACTTCATTGTCTGAATGTATTATATAGGGATTAAGAATATTGGATACGAATGTTATTTTTCTATTACTTACAACAATTATTATTTTTATTTTGTCGTATTGAGCTAATAAGTATTTAACAAATTTTATAAAAAAAATAATATCTCCGTATCCTGACGTATCTCCAATTGTACAAATAATTTTAAAAGAATCTACGATATACTTATCTATAAGTTCATTAAATTTGTTTGTTTCAAAACTTAAATTACATTTAATATTTTTTTTATTTTTTGTTACAATTTGTTCTTTTGATAAGGATTTATTACATTTTGACATTTATAATTATAAAATATTTATTTTATTTTATAATTCAATTTCTAAAATAATCTTTAATTTTATGTTTTATAGTATTAAGATTTTTAGAACTTAAAATGATATTTTCGAGTTCTTCTGTAGTTTTTTTATTATTATATTTAAATACAATATATGAAATTATTGCATCTAATTTTGGTTTTGCTAGTCTTCTAAAATCCCACTCTTTTACAAAATTTTTGTAATTAGAATTGTATTTTACAGCTTTTAAAGTTCCACATGAAGTTTTTATACTTGAAATATACTTATTTGGTAATAGTTTTGCTAATTTTTTTCCAAATTCTTCTTTCCATGGTGCAATTTGATAGAAAATATTTTTATCTGAACAGCACGATAATGCATCTGTTATACTTTGATCTCCTGTTAATAGTATATCTTTGACACTATGTTCAATCAAACCAGACATTTCTTTATAACATAAAGGTAATATATCTGCTCTAAACGTTAACGTGTTGTTTTTATTTAAATTTTCATTTAAAATAAAATTTTTTTCTTTTCCAATATATTTAATATTTGGATAATATTTTTTTATTTTTGAAACTATTATATCGTTATATTCTTCAAAAAAATATTCTAATGTTGCAGGAACTACTATATCAAAATTTTTATATTTTTTACTATATTTTGCAGATACCATTTCAATAAATTTAAAAAAACAATATTCAGAATCATCCATAGATTCCGCTATATAAATTAAAGCATACGGATTTTTTAATTTTTTTATTCGTGGTACTGTTCTCGTTTTTGTAAATAATAATCCAAACTTATTTTTACCAAGGCCTGTAGAAAAATCAAATTCTTCATCATCATAATGATTATATTCTGAAAAAAAGAATGTATTAAATTTTGTAGCATACGGAACTAAAAATCTTACATCATTTAAAGATGGATTATAATCAGATTGTAAAGGGGCAACAAAAATCAAATCTTGTTTTGAAATATTTTTAGAAAAGTGCAAGTTTTTAAAACGTCTACATTGAGAACCGCAGTTTTTAGATAAAAGAGTTACTATATTTTGTGACCCTAATTTTTTGAAACAATTTGGATCAGTTGTTGCAATAGTAACATCTGCGTTATACCAATCTTTTAAATAATTTGAAATTTTCATACAAAATACGACATCTCCAAAACCAAAACAAGGAGAATTTAACAATAATATTTTTATTTTTTTATTTCTATTTTTATAGTTTCTATTTAAAAAAGTTTTCCAAAATATATTTTTACTATCTTCCATCTTATTCATATCCGATATTGTGTCTATAATACCTGAATAAAAATCTATATCTCTATTCATTTATTAATTGTAATATTTTATTTAATTTAAAATTGAATTTTATATTTTGTTATTATATTTCTAAACTATAATGCAACTTTTATTCTTATCATCGACATTAGGGACGGTGCACATACTTTGTAAATATCTCTATAAATTGAATGAATTAGCTACTTGGTATTTAATTCATTCAATAGGAAATTTTTACATTACATATTTATGTTACGAACCAATTTTAAAAATATTAAATGATCCTTTATATGAATTATTTAATCCAAATAAATACTAAATACTATGTATCTATGGAATCTATAATATTTTTACATATATATCATATGATTTTTTTCAATTGTAATTATGATGACGTATTTCATCATTTAGTTTTTGTAGGAATAGGAAGTTTTACAATTTTTTTCTTTGAAAATGGATACTATTCGGCACTTTCTCATTTTTTTATTTGTGGTTTACCTGGAGGTATTGACTATTTTTTTTATTTCTTTATAAAACTGGTTATATATCTAAAGAAAAACGTCTTAAAATATCAGTATTTTTGAATATATGGTTAAGATCTCCAGGTCTTTGTATCGTGAGTACATTCGCTTTAATTAATTTTGTATATTCTAAAAAAACTTACTGGAATATATTTGAAACTACTTTACAAATTTTTATGACTATGGGCAACGGACAAATATACATGAGAGATGTTGTTTATACAGCAGGTAAAAATAATATTTACAAAAAATAAATTGATTTTATTTTAATTCATCATTCAATTAAAATAAAGATGAGAACAAATGTTGTAAAGTACGAATTATTATCGACTATAAATATGTACTTAGAAGAAAAATATTACTGTAACACATTACCAGATGTTTTAAAAAATTATAGTTTTTACATTAAAGATCTAGAATATGATATCGATACCACAGCATCTGATATTGAATTTGATTTGAAAGAAAATAATAACAATATGAAAGAATGTATTTCAATACATTTAGAATCTTTAAAAGATGTTTTAAAAAAAAATCTCAATAATGAAGATATTTAAAAATTTAAATTTATATTTATAAATGCAATCTTTGTTAGATTCAAAAAATATAAATTTTAAACAGAAAAAAAAGATTACAAAAGCTGGTTATGAGTCTATATATTTAGTTGAAAGTAATATACTAAATGAGACTGAATGTGTCCTTAAAGTTACTGGTTCTACTTTGAATATATATACAATAATATTAAAAAATAATAAATTAAAATGTAACTGTAAGGACAGTTTTAATTGTCTTATAAATAATTTATACTGTAAACATTTATGTTTTGTTTTAATTAAAATTGGAAAAATATTTGACGATGAAGTGTTTTCAAGAAATATTCTATTTGAAGAAGAATGTGTAAAAATTATACTTCGATTACATGTTAATTGTTCAAATGACCCTGAAATTATATTCGAATATCTTACCGAAAAATTTAAAACAAAAAAGGATTCCATTTCAATACAAAAATTTCAAAAATTAGAGGAAGATAAAATAAATATAAAAGATGAATGTCCAATATGTTATTTAGAATTAGGTATTAATAATAATATTTTAAAATGTCCTGAATGTAAAAATTATATTCATAAAGAGTGTATTCAAAAATGGTTATTGTATAATAAAAGTTGTGTATTTTGTAGAAGTGAAATATGGATAGAATATGATGATTCAAAAGATAATTATTTAAATATATCTTAACTTTAATATAATAAATGGAATATAAAGTATACAGATTACTTTTAATAGGAGATACTGGCGTAGGCAAATCTGCAATACTAAATCGCTTTTCAGATAATATTTTTATTAAAGATCGTACAACCACTATAGGTGTTGATTTTAGAATAAAAAACTTTAAAATAGGAAACGATATAATTAAAGTTGAATTATGGGATACTACTGGAAACAAAACATTTAGAGATATAATTACAATATTTTATAAAAGAACAGATTGTGTGATATTTATTTACGATATATGTGATACTAATTCTTTTAAAAATATTAAAAAATGGTTAAAAGAAGCAGATTTACATGCTCCAAAAAATGTAAAAAAAATTATAGTTGGAAATAAATTAGATTTAGAAGATTTAAGACAAATAGATTATAAAGAATCTTTAGATTTTGCAAATAAACTAGATATAGATTATATTGAAACTTCAGCTAAAGATAATATAAATATTAGTGAATTATTTTCATACATAAATGAAAATCTTTTAACAAAACAACCCGTAATACAAATATCTTATACAACTTCAGAAGTAAAAAAATGTAATTGTTAACAAGAGCCGTTTAAAAAATAAAAAATGAATTATTATCTTATCTTGGGATAAAAATGTATCCATTATGGCGTCAAAAAACAAAAACAAAAACAAAAATACAGGTATTGTAAAGAATATTTATCAACCTGGAGATTGGATTAAGATAGTTACAAAATACGACAAAGATGGATTCGACAAAGATGGATTTAACAAATACAGTTACGATAGATGCGGTTACGATAGATGCGGTTACGATAGATGCGGTTACGATAGAGATGGATGTGATGAGCGTGGATTTTATCTTGATGGAGTAAAATACGGAAAGGATGGTTATTCCGAAGGAGGATTCAACAAAGAAGATATGCATAAAAATGGTACATTATATGATGAATACGGACTAGATCGGGAAGGATATGATAAATCTGGATATAACATAGAAGGTTATTGTAAATACTGTCATAATAGTCCATGTGATTGCTATTATGATTGATAGTAAATACAATTTTCTTAACCTAAAAAGGTTAAGAAAAATAAATTATGATTTTTTAGAAAAATTAAAAAATATAGTTGGAAAATTAGATCTTGAAAATTTGAGCAATAAATATTTTCTATAACTTTAGAAGTAAAAAAATTGAATTATTAAAACATTTTACCTACCTAAAATATTAGGTATCTATGGAAAATACTAAAAAGAACATGGATATTAAAAAGAATATAGATACTAAAAATAATCAACCTAAAAAGTTTGATATATATGGTTTCGATAAAGATGGTTTCGATAGAGATGGATTCGATAGAGATGGATTCGATAAAGATGGACTAGATCAATACGGAATTAAACCGCATGATGGACACGACGAAAATGGTTTCGATAAATATGGATTGTATGTTGATGGAACGGAATATGGAATAGATGGTTATTCTATGCGTGGATTCAATCGTGAAGGTCTTCATAAAAACGGCACATTATATGATGATAATGGATGTGCTAATGATGGATACGATAAGGACGGATACGATAAGGACGGATACAATAAATATGGATACGATAAACATGGATATAACATAGAAGGAGAATGTGATTATTGTTGCAATTGCCGCTTTACTAAATATAGTGAAAACTATATTTCCCCTAGCGTAGGGCCTTATTGCTAAGGATTATATTTTTAAGTTCTTTATTAGTATATTTCGAGATCCTCCTACATCTCGATCTATTTCTAATTT
>Ga0247844_1002361_pt1 | contig 31048 bp, 7 predicted proteins | sample LaCtaG_FD_192421 | JGI IMG/M metagenome (GOLD analysis project Ga0247844, IMG submission 192421) | Freshwater microbial communities from meromictic Lake La Cruz, Castile-La Mancha, Spain - LaCruzMarch201714.5m_1 | ecosystem: Environmental > Aquatic > Freshwater > Lake | place: Spain: Castile-La...
AATCAAACACAAACAATTTGCAGTGGAAATCCATTTACAATAAACTTAGTTAACGGACAGAACAATATCATTTTACCAGCGGGTACCACTTATTCTTGGGGAGCACCTATCATCTCTCCTAATGGATCATTAACTGGATCAAGTGCGCAAAACAATCAAAATAATATATCACAAACATTGACTAATACGACTTCTAGTCCATCAAGTGCCACCTATATTATTACCCCACTAGGAGGAAATCTTTGTTCAGGAACTTCATTTACATCCACCATAACGGTTAACCCAAGTCCAAGCATTCCAGCTTCCGCCTTAAATACCTGCAGTGGTGTAGCCTTTAATTACAGTCCACAAAATGGCGTTCCGAATGCAAGTACTATTGTACCCATCGGAACCACCTATACATGGACTGCGCCTGTAGTTACTGGAGGATTAAGTGGCGGAAGCGCACAAAACGTTCCACAAAATAGCATATCACAAACATTGACTAATCCAACCAATGTTAGCCAAACGGCCACCTACACGATAACACCAGTCAGTGGAAACTGTACAGGAGTTCCCTTTACCTTAACCGTCACCTTAAATCCAATTCCAACTATCGCAGCACAAAACACAACAAGCTGCAGTGGTGTTGCATTTACTGTAGTTCCATCCAATGTTACGAATGTCATTCCTGCTGGAACAACCTATTCTTGGCCAACACCTATCGTAACAGGGAATTTAACAGGAGGAACTGCTGCTAACAACCAAGGAACAATATCACAAACATTAAACAATCCAACCAACGTATTACAAACAGCACAGTATACCGTTACTCCTAATGCCGGGTTGAATTGTTTTGGAAGCCCATTCATCGTTACCGTAACAATCAATCCAGTTCCGATAATTTCTGCACAAACCCAAACAATTTGTAGTGGAGGAACATTCACCATTAACCCTACTAATAATCAACCGTCAACAATAGTCCCAAACAACACTACCTATTCTTGGGCACAACCAATAAGTAACCCGTTGAATTCGATTAATGGCGGCGCAAGTGGGAATAATAGCAATAACATCAGCGGTACTTTAACAAACACATTAAACAGTACCGCCACACAAACTTACATTGTAACTCCAACATCTGGTGCAGCAGGCGCATGTATTGGAGCCAACTTTAACCTTGTAGTAAGCGTTAATGCCACTCCACAAATAAGCAATCAACTTGGTTCCATATGTAGTGGTTTAGCGTATGCATTAAATCCAACAAATGGTGCAGGGTTTGGTGTTGTTCCTACCAATACTACTTATTCATGGCCTAGTCCCACAGTAAGTGGTAACCTAACAGGTCAAATAGGACAAAATGGTCAAAATAATATCAATGCAGTTTTAACTAATACGTCAAACATTGCTCAAACAGCTACTTACACAATCACCCCAACATCAGGGGCAGCAGGAAATTGTCCTGGCAATCCATTTAACTTAGTCTTAACGGTTAATCCAACACCATTAATCCCGAATATAAATCAAACGATTTGTAGTAATTCGGCATTTACAATAAATCCAATTAATACACCTCCGAATACGCTTGTTCCAACTCCAACCACGTACACATGGCCAGCAGCAGTTGTGACCGGAAATATTACAGGTGGAATAGCAGGAAATAACCAAGCGAGCATAAGTCAAGTACTCAATAATCCAACAAATACCCCACAAACGGCTACCTACACGATCACGGCTACAGCGGGAGTAGCAGGCGCCTGCACAAGTACATTCAGCTCCGTGATTACTGTAAATCCAAGTCCGGTAATACAAAATATCTCACAAATAATATGTAGCGGAGCATCCTTTAACATTACCCCTACAAATGGAGTTCCTACAGTCAACAACATTGTTCCAAGCGGTACTATTTACACTTGGGGAACACCAATAGTAACAGGAGGTGTAACGGGCGGAGCGGCAGGAAACGGAAGCATAAACATCGGTGGAACCTTGACCAACCCTACTAATATTTCGCAAACAGCTACCTATACCATCACCCCCACATCAGGAGCAGCAGGAAATTGTATAGGTCAGCCATTTACACTGACCGTTACGATAAATCCAACACCAGTTATACCAGCGCAATCCTTAACAATCTGTAGTGGTGGTAATGTAAATTTTACCCCAATAAATTCATTACCTCAAACTATTGTTCCAAACGGAACGGTATATTCTTGGGGTCTTCCTACAAGTAATCCAGCCAATGCGATAAGTGGTGCCACAGCTTTAGTCAATCAAAACGCCATTGTTCAAACATTAACAAGTTCAGCTGTAAACACTTCAACGGCAACCTACACCATAACTCCAAGCACAAACGGATGTGTAGGCTTACCCTTCCAATTTGTCGTCACCCTCTATCCAGCGCCCAACATTCCAAATGCCACTCTAAACGCCTGTAGCAGTGCACCAATAAACTATTCACCGGCGAATGTCCCTGCTGGAACAAACTTTATTTGGAGTTTGCCAATAATTACCGGAGGAATTACGGGAGCAAGTGCTCAAAACGTAGGTATTAATACCTTCACTCAAACATTAGTCAACCCAACTAATGTTGTTCAAACAGCCACCTACACAATCGTTCCACAATCCGGAGCGGCAGGTGCTTGTCCAGGGACACCGTTTACTTTAACCATAACCTTAAACCCGACGCCAGTAATTGGAAACACAGTGTTAACATCCTGTTCAAATGTAGCTTTCAATTTAAGTCCGACCAATAATCCACCAAATACAATTATTCCATCTGGCACAAGTTATACGTGGCCATCACCGACTATGAATGGTGGAATCAGTGGCGGAAATTCAGGAAATAGCCAAGCATCGATTAGCGGTACCTTAACAAATCCAACAACATCCCCACAAACAAGTATTTATGCCATCGTTCCGTCTGTTACTGCAACTGGTTGCTCAGGCGCTCCATTTAACTTAACAGTAACTATTAACCCGATTCCAGTAATTAGTAATGTTAGTATTCCAATTTGCAGTGGCGTAGCCTTCAACGTATCGCCTCCGAATAATCCACCTTCGCAAATTGTACCAAGTGGCACCTTGTATTCGTGGACACAACCAATCGTTACAGGAAATATAACAGGTGGTTCAGCGCAAAATAATCAAGCTGCTATTTCACAAACATTAACCAATCCTACTAACCTTCCACAAACTGCCACCTATACCGTTACGCCCACTTCAGGTGCTGCAGGTTCGTGTGCAGGAACACCATTTACAGTAATTGTTACGGTTAACCCTACTCCACTTTTACCAACACAAACTGTTAGCGCCTGCAGTGGAATTGCTTTTACATCCAATCCACAAAACAATTTACCAACTACCATTATTCCTGGTGGAACCACTTACACTTGGGCTAATCCAATTGTGACAGGAAATGTTTCAGGTGGATCAGCACAAATAAACCAAGCCAATATATCGCAGACACTTAGCAATCCAACAAATATTCAGCAAACAGCGACCTACCTTGTGACACCAACTTCTGGAGCGGCGGGATCATGTCAAGGAGCGAACTTCACACTGGTTGTCACCATTAATCCTATTCCATCTATTCCTGCACAGAGTAGTAGCGTTTGTAGTGGATTGAACTTTCTTGTGAATCCAAGTAATGGAAATCCGAACACCATTGTTCCAAATGGCACGACGTACTCGTGGACCGCACCCGTAGTAACAGGAGGAATTACAGGTGGTTCTGCACAGAACAACCAAGCCACGATTTCACAAACATTAACTAATCCAACCAACACACAGCAAACAGCTATTTACACTGTTATTCCAACTTCTGGAGCAGTTGGCGCTTGTCCAGGAAGTAGTTTTTCTGTAACAGTAGTTGTGAATCCTACTCCAGTTATTCCAAATCAAACACAAACAATTTGTTCGAATAGCGCTTTCCTTATCGCATTACAAAATAATCCACCGAGTACACTACTTCCAAACGGAACCACCTACAGTTGGACGAATCCAATTGTTACAGGAGCAATTACTGGAGGATCGGCACAAAACAACCAAGCAGCAATTTCTCAAACGCTCATCAACCCTACCAGTATATTGCAAACAGCAACTTACACGGTAACTGCGACCTCTGGGGCCGCTGGAAATTGCGTAAGTGCCACATTCCAAGTAGTTATTTCCGTTAATCCAAGTCCGATTATTGCCAACGGATCCGTAAGCAGTTGTTCCAATACACTGTTCAATTATACACCAAGCAACAATCCACCAAACAGTATTGTACCTAATGGAACGACCTACTCGTGGCAGGTTCCACAAATGAATGGTGGAATTACAGGGGGCGTAAGCAACAATGCACAAAATAATATAAATGGTACCTTAGTAAATCCAACAAGTACTAGTCAAACAGTGGTTTATTCGATCACCCCTTCCTATCAAGGTTGTACAGGTGCACCATTTAGCGTTACCGTAACCATTAATCCTATTCCAGTAATTAGTAATGTTAGTATTCCAATTTGTAGTGGCGTTGCCTTCAACGTATCGCCTGCGAATAACCCACCTTCGCAAATTGTACCAAGTGGCACCTTGTATTCGTGGACACAACCAATCGTTACAGGAGGTATAACAGGTGGTTCAGCGCAAAATAATCAAGCAACTATTTCACAAACTTTAACTAATCCAACTAACCTACCACAAACTGCCACCTATACAGTTACGCCAACTTCAGGAGCTGCAGGTTCGTGTGCAGGAACTGCATTTACAGTAATTGTTACGGTTAACCCTACTCCACTTTTACCAACACAAACAGTTAGTACTTGTAGTGGCATAGCATTTACATCCAATCCACAAAACAACTTACCAACTACCATTATTCCTAGTGGAACCACCTATACTTGGGCTAATCCAGTTGTGACAGGAAATGTTTCAGGTGGATCTGCACAGATAAACCAAGCTAATATATCGCAGATACTTCTTAATCCAACAAATATTCAGCAAACAGCGACTTACATCATAACCCCAACCTCAGGTGCCGCAGGATCTTGTCAAGGAGCGAACTTTACACTTGTTGTCACCATTAATCCGGTGCCTTCCATACCTGCACAGAATATTAGTGTTTGCAGTGGTATAAACTTCCTTGTGAATCCAATTAATGGTAATCCAAACACCATTGTTCCAAATGGCACGACATACTCATGGACTGCACCGGTAGTAACAGGATTAATTTCCGGAGGTTCTGCACAGAACAACCAAGCCACGATTTCACAAACATTAACTAATCCGACCAACATCCCACAAACAGCCACTTACACCGTTATTCCTACTTCAGGAGCAGTTGGTGCTTGTCCAGGAAGTAGTTTTTCTGTAACTGTCATTGTAAATCCAACACCAATTATTCCTAATCAAACACAAACAATTTGTTCGAATAACTCGTTCCTTATTGCCTTACAAAATAATCCACCGAGCACCCTACTTCCAAATGGAACCACCTACAGTTGGACAAATCCAATTGTTACAGGAGGAATTACTGGAGGATCGGCACAAACCAACCAAGCATCAATTTCTCAAACGCTCATCAACCCTACAAGTTTATTGCAAACAGCAACTTACACAGTTACTGCGACCTCTGGGGCCGCTGGAAATTGTGTTAGTACGACATTCCAAGTAGTTGTTTCCGTTAATCCAAGTCCAATTATTGGAAACGATATCCTGACAGCTTGTTCCAACGCACTATTCAATTATGCACCAAGCAACAATCCACCCAATAGTATTGTACCAAATGGAACTACCTACTCATGGACAAATCCAATTGTTACTGGCGGCGTTACAGGTGGAAGTGCACAAAACAATCAAGCATTAATAGGAGAAATTCTACAAAACCCTACGGCTGCCATACAAACAGCAACGTACACCATCACCCCTAATTTTGGTGTATGCAACGGGGCTCCTTTTCAATTAGTAGTTAGTATAAATCCAACACCAGTTGTACCCAATCAAAATCTTGCTATTTGTAGCCAAACTGCCTTTAATTTAGCACTAATCAATAATCCACCATCTACAATTATTCCAACAAATACCATCTATAATTGGCCGAATCCAGTAGCAAATCCTTTAGGAAGCATCTTGAATGGAAGTGCGGGAGTTAATCAACAAACAATAACACAAAATTTAAACAACATTACAAGTAATATAGCTACATTAACCTATACAATCACACCTAGTATCCAAGGAACAGGTTGTATTAGCGCACCGTTCACCTTGGTTGTTACCGTAAATCCAACACCAGTTGTGTCCAACCAAATAAGTAATGTATGCAGCGGTAGTGCGTTTAGTTATACACCAGCAAATATTCCTCCTGGAACAATCGTTCCTAACAATACCGTTTACTCATGGAACACACCTGTCGTAACTGGTAACGTTGGAGGCGGAGCATCTGCATCTAACCAATTAAGTATTTCTCAAACGCTAATAAATCCAACAAATACATCTCAAACGGCCACTTATACGGTAGTTCCAACATCTGGATTAGCTGGAAATTGCCAAGGTCTTCCATTCAACTTTTTAGTAAATATTAATCCTACACCAATTGGATTGCCTCAACAGGTTAATATTTGTAGCGGTAATGCATTTGTTGTATCACCTACTAACAATGCACCATCCGAGATAATTCCATTAAATACTGTTTATTCTTGGACAGTCCCAACAGTTACCGCATCCATAACAGGTGGAAGTGCCATGGCGAATCAAGTAAACATAAGTCAAGTATTAACCAATACAAGTAACACCATAGAAACGGCCACTTATACTGTTACACCAACATCTGGAGCTGCGGGAGCTTGTGTAGGATCACCTTTCCAAGTTACGGTTACTGTTAGTCCAGAACCAGTAATAACCAACCCTACAACCTTAACGATTTGTAATAATCAAGCCGTTAATTTAAACCTCACTGCGAGTATAGCATCGACCTTTAATTGGACAGCCACATTGGCAAATACGCCAAACGTACTAGGGGCATCATTAAGTGCTAATACATCAGCGAGTATCAATGATGTCTTAAATAATACGACCAATGCAAATCAAACAGTGGTCTATACGGTTACCCCAAGTTCTGTACCTACTGCTTGTTTGGGACAACCTGTTAACATAATAGTTACAGTAAATCCAGATATCATAATAACTTCCAATCCAACTATAGAAATTTGTACCGGAGGCCAAGTGAATCTTCAGTTAACCTCCAATGTTCCATCAACCTTTACATGGTTTGATTCGCCACCATACAATGTGAATGTGACGGGTTCTACCACTATTTCAACACAAGGAAATATTATTAATGACTTATTAAATAATATCTCTGTACCGCCTAGTCCACAAGTGGTTAATTATACTATTTTCCCAACCTCTACAAATGGTGGATGTACGGGTCAAGCTCAAACGGTAAGCGTATTAGTTGGAATACCATTAAATTATACAGGACCAGATTCGGTTCAAATTTGTTCTGGTGAAACATTGGCTATTCCATTATCTGCCTCTCAACCGTCCTCATTTACATGGTATGCGAACCTTCCAAATTTCCCAACTGTTACCGGTACAAGTTTAACACTACAATCAGGTGCAACGATTGATGACATCTTAGTAATCGCAAATGGAATTTCTACCCCGCAAGAAGTAAGTTATTTAGTTTATCCAACTACCTTGGCTAATGGCTGCGCAAGTAATGGATTCCCTGTAATAGTCACTATAAATCCAAATCCAATAGTGAACAGTAATGATACCATAGAAATATGTAGTGGCGATACGTTCGCTTATAGTTTAAATGCGAATCAAACCGTTGTATATTCATGGTCCGCGGCCATTAACAACAACATACAAGGTGAAATAACTACCCCACAACAAACAAGTTCGATAAATGGTACTTTAATCAATTTTACCAACGCAGATCAGTTTGTTAATTACACCTACCAAGCAACAACAAATTCAGGTTGCACAAGTCCAATTGGTCAACTTGTAGTTGTGGTTCATCCATTACCTACAGTGAGTTTCACCGCTTCAAGTTATGCGATATGTGAAAATGTACCTATCCAGTTTACGAATACCACCACACCTTTATGTACTGTTAATTGGGAATTTGGAGATGGCAATTCAAGTTCATTAGCGAACCCACTATATGCCTACAATGGAAATTCAGGTACATTTAGTGTTCAATTAACAGCAACAACTCAATTTGGATGTATTGATTCTGCCTTTAATTCAGTGCTTGTAAACCCAATGCCTCCTGTTGGATTCACGGTGAATAGCCCAATTGGGTGTGTAGTTTATGACGCCACATTTACAGATACAATTAATACCCCAAACACGACCCTATTATGGACATTTGGTGATGGACAAAGTTCTAACCAATCAGGATTTGTTGACCATCAATATAATGTAGAAGATTGTTATGACGTCACACTTACTGTTACCGATAATATAGGATGTTCATCCACTCAAGTGGTACAAAATATGGTTTGCGTTTATGATTTACCAACAGCCATCTTTACAACAGATGATTTAGTACATTTAACAACAGAATCACAATTTGAATTCACCAATTTATCCACCAATGCCAATACCTATTTATGGAATTTTGATGATGGATTCACCAGTCTTGCAACCAACCCTATACATACATTCCCAGAAACAGCAGCCAATTATACAGTTGTTCTTTATGCCTTTAATGAAGCTGGCTGTTATGACAGTACCTATTTAAATTTATTGCTTTTAGAAGATTTATTAGTCTATGTGCCTAATAGCTTTACACCCAATATGGATGGTGCAAACGACGAGTTTTTACCAGTAATACAATCGGGATATAAAAGAGATTCCTATACCCTATCCATATACAACAGATGGGGAGAACTAGTCTTTGTTTCCCATGATCCATTGTATGGATGGACAGGTCAATATGGTTATTTAAAATGTCCGGTAGGCACATACACTTGGGTAATTAATTTCCAATTACTTCAAACAAAAGAAGACAAAGAAATTAGTGGGCATATAAATTTATTGAAGTAAAAAAAAGATACTAGACCAAGGCCGCAAGGGAATGGTTCATCGTTTTAAAATCTTAATTACTATAAATCTTTTTTTACATTTGCTCAAATTAATTAATATGCATAAACAGTATTAATTAATTTTTAAAAGTAAATACTAAACTATGTCGAAAACACTTTCCTATATCTTTCTATTATTTAGCATTACTACTTTTTCTCAAAACACCTTGGTATCTAGCGGGAATGTGTTTGAAGGGGAACCATACTTGGTAGTTAATCCTCAAAACCAACAACATCTTGTTGCTGCGTGGATGGGTTTTCAACTCAATCAAAAAGTTTGTATCAAATCTGCTGTATCTATGGATGGAGGAAATAATTGGTCCTCGCCAATAACACAAAATCATGAAGTAGCTACTAATTCGTCCGCAGACGTTTCACTTGCTTTTAATTCTGCTGGAGATCTTTTTATGTGTTATATTGATTACGATAATGATCTATTTACCAATGGTCAAATCATCATTCGAAAATCAGTAGATGGAGGTTTCAATTGGTCCACTAGTACAGAGGTGATAAACATTGCAGATTGTCCCAACCAACTTTGTGTTGATAGACCATGGATGGTTATCGATCGGTCGGGAGGCATTCATGATGGGACAATTTATATTAGCGCAATGAATGCAAAACAGCCTGCTTTTGTAACTCCTCCCTTTCACCCCTATTTAAGCGTAAGTAAAAATGATGGACTTAGTTTTGAAACACCAAGATACCTAGACTCCGTAAATTATTTGGCTGGAAACACAATTCCACAAGTAATGCCATCACCAGCAGTAAGTGCTAACGGCACTTTTTTCGCTATCTACCCAAGCTATGAAACAAGTCAAAGTATGCTTCCAAGATACTTACTCGCAAACTCAAACACACAAGGACTTGCGATTAATCATGACATCGCATATCAAGGATTAAATGTTGGTGTGCAGAATGACCTTCTTAAAAGGGGAAGTCTTTTAAAGACAGACCCCTCCAACGACTCCCATCTAGCCTATTTTTTTCTAAGCGAAATAAATGACGGTGCTGATGTTTATTTTATCGAAACATTCAATACTGGAGCCACTTGGTCTACTATGAAAAGGATCAATCAAGATCCAATTGCGAATGGAAAACTACAGGATTTAGTTTGGGCAGACTTTGATTTCGATGGCGATCTTCTTGTTTGCTGGAGAGATAGAAGAAATGGTATTGGAACAAGTTATGCAGAACCAACCGAGATTTATGCTGCCGTTCGTCCAAAGGATTCGCTAAATTTCAACATTGATTACAGCATAAGTTCACAACAAATTCAGCATGATCAAGTACTCACAAACAGTGGGAATGATTTTATGCATACCTGTTTAATGAACGATACCGCCTATACTGTTTGGGGTGATGTGCGAACTGGCACATTAAAAATTTATCTAAATAAATGGAACATCTTCAGCCAAGTAGGCTCCCTTTCTGAAATCCCTACAGCCGAAACGATTCCGATCATCCCTAATCCTAGTAATCTTTCCATTCAGATACCCACAAATTTTATAGGAGAAACCTATACTATTTTCAGTTTAAATGGGATTTGTATCGTTAAAAAAGAAGTAGAAAATGAATTTATTGACATTTCCGATTTAGCCAAAGGAAGTTACATTCTTCGAATAAATAAAAATAAACAATTCTTCAATTCTAAATTTATTAAGGATTAAATAAGGTAGGAACTTGATCGAAACAGAATAGATTACTTCATTGATATTAAACTACACGAAACGTAATTCCGTTTTCTTTAGCGCATCAATACTAAATGCCCTGATTTTATAATCAATTCAGCATTTATATCTCTTGCTTCAATCTTCCAACTATACACACCATCTGGACACATTTTACCAAAATAAGTTCCATCCCATCCTTCATAAAAATCAGTTGTATAGAAAACCAGTTCTCCCCAACGGTTGAAAACACTTATCTGTGCCGATTTTATTCCTGCACCTTGCGGCAACCAGAGATCATTCTCCCCATCCGCATCAGGTGTGAAGGCATTTGGAATGTAAAGTGTTGGACTCAATTTAATTTGGATATAATTATACGCAGTATCTGAACATCCAGCAGACGAATATACAATCTGAGTAATAACGTATAGTCCTGAGTCTACTACCCCATAAAAATATTCCTCGGTGTATATACTCTGTAAAATGCCATTTCCGAAATCATAAGTACCGTATTGGTAACCACTCGCGGTATTTATTAGTGAAATACTTGGATCTTCATTGGAAATTATGGCTGGAGAAACCGCAAATCCTGCGAACGGAACGGAGTAAACAGAGATCGAATTAGGAACTAATAAGGTATCAAAACATCCAAAGGAATTCATCACAATAAGAGATACGTCGTATTGACCAGGATTAATATACGTATGATTTGGCTCAAAGGTCTGAACGCTTGTTCCATCACCAAAATTCCACAAATAGGCATTAGCATCTTGGGAGGACGTATTATCAAATTGTACAAATAAATCTTCACAACCATCATTTACTGAGGGTGTAAAATCGGCGACTGGACGTGGCCATATATTTACCATTTGAACGGAAGTATCTGCGCAACCAAATTGATTGGAAGCAATCAAAGTAACTGGGTAATTTCCAATAGTGTCAAAGGTGGTGGAAGGAGCGTTTAAAGCGGATATAAAACCATTTCCAAAATTCCACTGGTAGGCATTTGCACCTTGAGAAAGGTTATTTACACTTACATTTAAAGGGGCATAACAACTTTGAATGTTTGACAATTGAAAAGTACTGGTCGGTCTAGGATAGGCATACACATCAAATTGTGCGGTATCTGTACATCCAAAAATATTTTGAGCGATAACTGTAGGATTATATGTTCCTGCGGTATTATACAAATGTGTTGAACTTAAACCGATTCCAGTATTATTGTCATCGTAATTCCAAAAGGCAAAGTTGGCTGAATTAGACAATTCATTAAATTGAACAAGCATCGGAACGCAGCCAATATATTGATTTGTATCGTAATCTAAAACTGGCGATGGATTCACATGAACCATTACATAATTGGTATCTAAACATCCATTTGTTTGAGAAGTACCGACCAAAGTAACCGTATAATTACCTCCTTGTGAATACGTATAAGTTGGACTATACACATTACTTGTTCCCCCATCTCCGAAATCCCAAGCGGTATTAGACAAAGCGCCCGAAGAATTAACAAATGTAAAGGCCTGATTTGTACACAAGGTGTCATTTACTACAGTGAAATTGACGACGGGTTTCGCGAAAACTGTAATTTGAACATTAGAAGTATCGTAAGAACAGCCATTATCGACAATAAGCTGTGCTGTTATTACTCCTGATTGATAATAAGTATGCGAAGGACTAAATGCACTTGAAACTTGTCCATCTCCAAAATTCCAGAAATAATTATTGGCTCCTACAGAAAAATTAGTGAATTGTACTACCAATGGGGAACAACCTGAAATGGGCGTTGTATTAAAAAATGAGGTAACGGTATTGGGATTTACATGCACTGTATCGGTAATGGTATCTGAGCCACATTGATTAATCGCAATTAAGGTTATGGTATAGGTAGTGTCATTTTGACCAGTTACAAAAGAATGACTAGGATTTGTTGCGGTACTAAAAGTACCATCACCGAAATTCCATATATAAGATGTTGGTGAACCTACAGAATTATTTATAAAGTTAACCGGTAATGGAGAACATCCATTATTGAGGTTTTGTGCAAAAGAGGCATTTGGAGTTGGAAACACCAAAATAGTATCAATATAATTAACAGAACCACAAATATTTGTAGCTGATAAGGAAACTAAATAGGTGGTGTCATTCAATAATGGTTCAGGGAAAATAATCGTTCCCGGATTGCTAAGACTAGAAAAAGGTCCGTTGGTTGGATACCCAAAATTCCAGAAATAAGAAGTGATATTACTTCCAGTAGTTGTGTTAGTAAACGCAACAGATAATGGGCCACATCCAGAATAAGTGGAGGCATTATAGGAAGGTGTCGGTGTAGAAATAATATTTATCGAATGAGAAACGGTGGCTGTACAACCTGCAGCTGAAGTAGCTGTAAGTGTTACTGTATAATTTCCGTTTGTTGGGAATTGATAAAGTGGATTGAATTGAGTAGAGGTTGCACCATTTCCAAAATTCCAAGCATAAGAAACTGCGCCTGTCGAATTATTCGTTATTCCAACGGTTGTATTGATACATTTCAAAGTATCCATCACAAATAAAGGAACCGGTAATGGATTTACAGTAACCGTTCGAACAGCAGTATTATTACATCCAGTTGCAGGGTTGGTGTACGAATAAGTTAAAACCCAACTTCCCACTCCTGCAACTGCTGGAGAAAATGTTGCGCCTGGACCATTGGTAATCCCAGTTCCAGACCAAACACCACCAAGAGGGGTGTATCCTGTTAAGTTAAATGGTGGGTTAGAAATACAAGTGCTTACAGGGGCTCCAGGTGTTATTTGAGGTAATGGATTAACAATTACAGGAATTGTTAATTGACTTCCAGTACAATTTCCAAATTGTGGAACAACTACATAATCAAATGTCTGTTGAACAAAAGTGGAATTGGTGAGCGTTTGATTTATTGTGGCGCCAGATCCGTTGGCAGCTCCAGTAATCGATGGATTTGGAGTGATAGTCCATGAAAAAGTAGCTCCTACTGTTGTACTTGATAATTGTAAGTTCGCATTTTGCCAACTACAAATAGTTACTTGCTGTTGACTAGCCGTAACAATTGCCGATGGATTTACAGTTACCACCACATTAACTGGTGCACTTGGACAAGAATTGGCGCTTGCAGTAACAGTATAGGTTACCGTACCAGGTTGCAAAGAAGGATTCGTTAATTGCTGAGATATCGGAGAAATGGTTCCACTACTCGCTCCTATTATTCCGTTTAAACTACTTGCAGCATATGAATATGTACTATTCAAAACACTTGAGTTTAACAAAATATTAGTTGAAGTTCCACTGCATATGATTTGTGTCAATACAGATGGCGTAATAACAGGAGTTGGATTAACAGTAACAACCGCAACAACTGGTGCTCCAGTACAGCCACTTAAGGAAGGTATTACAGAGTAATTTTGAAGTTCTGATTGGGTGGATAAATTCGTTAATGTTTGATTTATTACATTACCATTACCAGCAATCGCACCTGTTACATTGGCATTATTTGAAACAGTCCATGCATAATTCGTATTAGGAATCGACCCTGTAATATTAATAATTGCATTTGCACCGCTACAAATAACTTGCGTTGGAGGTGTTAAGGTTACCGCTGGAATTGGGTTGACAACAATCGGAACCGTTACTGGTTGACCAATACACTGACCCGCTTGTGGTGTTATCGTATAACTGACATTTCCAACAGAAGTTCCGCTATTGGTAAGTGTTTGTGTTATTAGTATCGCACCATTTCCATTACTTCCGTTGGTTGCCCCGGTCACGTTGGTAGCTGCGGTTACCCAACTAAAAGTGGCAGAAGCGACATTCGACAAGCAATTTAAATTAATGGCCACACCAGAACAAATGGTAGCACTTTGAGGATTAACTGTTAAAGTAGGCGTTGGATTTACAGTAATAGTAAAGTTACTTGCTGGCCCAACACAACCATTTAACGTAGGCGTTACCGAAACGGTAGCAACATAAGGACCACCTGAAAGGTTTACCGGTGCTACCCAACTACTAATGTTCCCAACTCCATTAGCTGATAATCCAACACTTGTATTCGAGTTGGACCAAGCATAAGTCGCTGATGCAGGGGTGGACGTAAAATTAAACGCTCCAATAGACTGACCTGAACAAACACTTACCGGAGGAGTAGCTGTTACCACTGGATTTGGATTTATTAAGATGGTTGAGGAAGCCGAACTGCCGCTGCATCCATTCGCAGTTGCTACCACTGTATAAGTAACGGTTCCTTGCGTTAATAATGAATTTACTAAGGTTTGTGTTATGCAATTGCCCACACCAGCAGCTGCTCCTGTAATCCCTGGACCTGCTGCTGCAGTATAAGCAAAACTAGTATTCAAAACAGGAGAAGAAAAGCAAATATTAGTGGTTGAGTTTGAACAAATAACTGGCGAAGGAGAAGTTATGGTAACTTGAGGTAATGGATTTACAGTAATCGTATAATTACCTGAAGCTCCTGCACATGCAACTGAATTATTAGTATAGGTAATCAATCCCACAAAAGTAATAATCGTGGGTGATGCATTCGTTGAAATAAGAGTTTGGACGGGAATACTATTAACGCCACTTGAAACCAAGCCTGTAATTCCATTTGGTTGAGCTGCCGACCAACTGTAACTAACGCCTGCAGCATTAGGTGCAGAAATATTCGATGTTAAATTAACAGCAGTAGTTTGTGCTCCAGAACATATTGTTTGTGGTCCTGCTGAAAAACTCAAAACTGGAATTGGATTGACTGTAATACTATATGTGGCCAAAGTTCCCGCACAATTACCTGAATTGGTCGAAACAGAAACAGAATAAATTATCGTAATTGGTGCATTCGTATTGTTGACAAGATTTTGAACTGGAATGGTTGCTCCACCACTTGCCGCTGCACCAGAAATTCCAGCAGGAATTGATGAAGTCCACGTAATTAAAGCACCATTTGTTGCACTTGTAATGTTTACTTGTTGGGATGCCGTTCCTGAACAGATGGTTTGGTTCGGTAAGGAAAAAGTGACAAGTGCTACAGGATTTACCCAAACGTTTAAAGTGGAATTGGTTCCAGGACATCCTCCGCCATTCGGTCCGGGTGCAACAGGAGTTATTAAATAAGAGAAATTTTGTATTTGTGCCGAGGAATTTAATATCAGTTGATTGATAGTTGAACCAGAACCATTTGTTGCACCTGTAATATTTACATTTGGAATTACTGTCCATTGATACGTGGTATTTAGAATATTTGACGTTAACTGCGCCAAAATATTCGATCCACTACATATTGTATCTACACTCGGAGTGACAACAATTGAAGGAGTTGGATAAACTTGAATGGTATAATTACTATTAGGACCAACACAACCGTTAATCGTTGCATTTGCTGTAATGGTAATTGTTAAAGGCGACGTTGTCGAATTGGTAAGCGTTTGAGCTGGAATAGTGTTAGAACCCGATAAAGTAGCACCCGAAATTCCTGGAGGGACAACAGCATTCCATGTCATTGTCGTATTCAAAACGTTACTGCTTAAGTTGATCGCTTGTGTAAGATTTCCTGAACAGATAGCTTGATTAGCACCTGAAAATTGGATACTTGGAATCGCTTCCACTGTTATCGGCACAATTACATTTTGTCCTGCACAAACGTTGGCTGCTGGACCTTGCGTTGTTATCGTATAGCTAACTGTACCTTGCGTATTGGTGGAATTTGAAAGGACTTGACTAATACTTGCTCCCGATCCATTTGTTGCACCTGTGGTTCCAACAGAAGCGTTGGCGGTCCAATTGAACGTTGTGCCAGCTACTGGGCTAGTCATAGAAATTTGAACTGTATTTCCAGAACATAAGGAATTATCAACTACAACTACCGTAACATTTGGTTGCGGACTAATCGTAATGGTATAGGTAGAAGTTACCCCCGGACAAGCGACATTTCCTGCCGTATTTGCAATGGCTGTAATAGTAACTGTTAAAGGAGCGGCTGTTCCATTTGTTAAGGTATATGCTGGAATAGTATTGGTACCTGATAATGAGGCAAAACCACCAATTCCATTTGGGACGAAGGCTGACCAAGTTATGGAGGCATTTGGTGTAGATGATGTCAAATTTACTGCGTTGCTTGCTGATCCTGTACAAATTGATTGATTAGGAAGAGAGAATGCAACGTTAGGTGAAGGGTTAACGATAATGGAATAAACCAAACTCTGACCAACACATAAGGCTGCAGTTGGGGTAACATTATAAGTAACAGTTTGCGGTGTAGCACTAGAATTAATCAATGTCATTACCGATAAAGAGGAAGTGCCTGAAATGGCAAATCCGGAAAGTGGATTAGCTACTGGTGTAACAACACTCCAACCAAAAGTTGAACCTGCTACATCGGCAGCAAAAGCAACAGAAGTAGTAGGAACACCAGAACAAACGGTTTGTGATCCCGGTGCTACCAAAACTGGGATTGGATTAACATTAATTGTGTAATTGACAATAGGACTTAAGCAATTATTTACACTAGTTCCTTGTATTTGGTAAATTACACTCTGTTGAACCGATGCTGTATTGCTAATGGTCATTACAGGAAGTGGGTTATTACCCGAACCTAGCGTCATCCCCGATAAGTTTGCTCCTGTTGCTCCTTGCGTCCATGTCACGGCAGTATTTGGAAGATTACTAGTAAATGTGATTGCGTTACTGGCCGTGTTTTCACATAATGTTTGAACCAATACCGGGGTCGTGATTTGAGGTGTTGGAAATATAGTTGCTGTAAACGAACTTGGTGTTCCAACACATCCATTGTAAGTAGGGGTTACATTGATAGTACCAATTAGATTATTCACTGAATTATTTACTTGTGCCGCCCACGATAATATATTATTTGATCCATTTGCAGCAAGACCAATACTGACATTCGAATTTGTCCAAGTAAAGGTACTTCCTGCAGGAACACTGGCAAATACGCTTGGGGTTAATGTTGCACCTGGACAAGCTGAAATATTTGTAAGTGCAGCCATTGTAGCGACAGGATTAACATTTGCTACTGCGGTTATCGCTTGACCTAAACATCCATTTGCACTTGGTGTTATGGTATAGGTGGCACTTCCTAATGAAGCAGTTGAATTGACAAGGGTATTTGAAATACTTGCTGTATTTCCATTTGTATTTCCTGTTATACCAACCGTTGCTGTTGATGTCCAATTGTAAGTCGTTCCCGCTACACTTGAAGATAAATTAATCGTAACTAAAGAATTTGAACAGCTTGGATTGGTTGTTGCAAAGGTTGCTACCACTATGGGAGATGGATTGACTGTAATCGTATAGGTGGCATTACTACCTGGACAAATGGAACCGCCTGTTGTTGTGGCTTGTGCTGTAATGGTGATTACAATGGGATTCGGTGTCGAATTCGTAAGGTTGGTATAAACAGGGATGGTATTCGTTCCTGAAACAGGACTAAAATTCCCTAGACCGGCAGGTAAATTGGAGGTAACATTCCAAGCGAAGGTTACACCAGCAGTTGGAGACGTTAAATTAACAACTTGGGTGGAGCCACTGGTACAAATAACCTGATTAGCAATTGAGAATTGAGTTGATGGTGCTGGATTTACGGTAATAGTGAACGGTGCCGCTGTTCCATTACAGCCATTCGCCGTTGGGGTAACTTGGTAACTTAAAGTGTAAGGTGAGGTACCTCCATTGTTTATCGTGCTAACTGGAATTTGTCCGCTTCCTGGGGTTGGATTTGGATAACCCGTTACGGTTCCCGGTACAGATCCTGGATTACTTAATGTCCATGAAAAATTACCACCTGCTACTGAATTACTGAAACTAGTTAGGGTAGTTGGAGCGCCACCACAAACTGTTTGATTGGCTGATAAAGTTAAAACGGGTGTTGGATAAACAGTGATAACATACTGAATCGGATTACCGCTACAACCATTAACCGTTGCCGTTACGCTATACGTAATAGTTTGATTCGTATTACTTGAATTCGTTATTCCATTGATTACTGGTAGATTTCCGCTTCCACTTGCTGTAAATCCTGAAACACTTGCACTACTGCCTAATGCTGTCCATGCAAAGGTAGAAGCACCTACTCCACTCGTCCAATTCACTGCTGTGGTGGGAGCACCTGAACATATTGCTTGGGCCAAAACTGCATTGGTAACACTTGGTGTCGGGTTGATCGTTACCACAAAATTACTTGGAGTTCCAACACAACCATTGTAAGTTGGCGTAACGTTTATAGTTCCAACTATTGGCACATTGGTATTGTTGGCTGGAGCATTCCATGATGGGATATTTCCCGCTCCATTGGCACCTAAACCAATCGCAATGTTAGTATTGGTCCAGTTAAATACACTTCCAAGCGGATTACTGGTGAACGGATTTGGACTTACAGCAGCACCTGGACATGAAACCTGGGCTGCTAATCCTGTCATTATTGCGATAGGATTAATGTATGCGATTACGTTTATTGGTGTTCCAGTACATGCTCCAGTAACCGGAGTCACCGTATAATTAATTGAACCTATTACCGCTGATGAATTTGTTAAGGCTTGCTGAATGGTTAAACCTGCAGCTACTGAATTGGTACCACCTGTTATTCCAGCGCCATTTGCTGCTGTCCATGTAAATGCAGTATTGGGGGATGTTGAACTTAAAGCAATGTTTATTTGCGCACCACTACAGATTGTGTCATTTGAAACGAATGTCGCAACGGCAATAGGCGATGGATTGACTGTAATTGTATAAGTGGCATTACTTCCTGGACATATGGAACCTCCTGTTGTAGTCGCTTGCGCCGTAATAGTAATAACAATTGGATTCGGTGTTGAATTCGTAAGGTTGGTATATACAGGGATGGTATTCGTTCCTGAAACAGGACTGAAGTTACCTAGACCAGCAGGCAAATTGGAGGTGACATTCCATGCAAAGGTTACACCAGCAGTTGGAGATGTTAAGTTAACAACTTGGGTGGAGCCACTGGTACAAATTGTCTGATTGGCAATTGAAAATTGAGTTGATGGTGCTGGATTTACGGTAATAGTGAACGGTGCCGCTGTTCCATTACAGCCATTCGCCGTAGGGGTAACTTGGTAACTTAAGGTGTAAGGCGAAGTCCCTCCATTGTTTATCGTGCTAACTGGAATTTGTCCGCTTCCTGGTGTTGGATTTGGATAACCCGTTATTGTTCCGGGTACAGAACCTGGATTACTTAATGTCCATGAAAAATTACCACCTGCAACTGAATTACTGAAACTAGTTAAGGTAGTTGGAGCGCCACCACAAACCGTTTGATTGGCTGATAATGTTAAAACGGGTGTTGGATAAACGGTAATAACATACTGGATCGTTGGGCCACTACATCCATTTCTCGTAGCTGTTACACTATACGTAATCGTTTGATTCGTATTACTTGAATTCGTTATTCCATTAATTACCGGTAGGTTTCCGCTTCCACTTGCTGTAAATCCGGAGACACTTCCACTGCTTCCCACTGCTGTCCATGCAAAGGTAGAAGCAACTACCCCACTCGTCCAAGTTACTGCCGTGGTGGGAGCGCCGGAACATATTGCTTGTGCTAAAACGACATTGGTAACGCTTGGTGTTGGGTTAATCGTTACTACAAAATTACTTGGAGTTCCAACGCAACCATTATAAGTGGGTGTAACGTTTATCGTTCCAACTATTGGCACATTGGTATTGTTTACTGGAGCATTCCATGATGGGATATTTCCGGATCCATTGGCGCCTAAACCGATTGCGATGTTAGTGTTCGTCCAGTTAAATACACTTCCAAGGGGATTACTGGTAAACGCATTGGGACTGATAGCTGCACCTGGACATGATACCTGAGCTGCTAATCCAGTCATTACGGCAATAGGATTTACATAAGCAACAACTACAATAGGAGTTCCTGGACAAGCACTCGATAAGGGCGTAACAGTATAGGTTGTTGTTCCAATTACCGCAGATGAATTTGTTAAGGTTTGTTGAATAGTTGATCCTGAAGCTACTGAATTGGCACCACCTGTTATTCCAGCGCCATTAACAGCCGTCCAAGTAAATAAGGTATTGGGAGTTGTAGAACTTAAGGCAATGTTTACTTGCGTGCCACTACAAATCGTATCGTTAGAAACAAATACTGCTTGAGCAATTGGAGATGGATTTACCGTAATTGTGTAGGTAGAAATAGAACCCAGACATTGAGAGCCTCCCGTTGTTGTAGCTTGAGCAGTAATCGTAACCACCAAAGGTGTGATTCCCAAATTTGTTAGGTTGTTGTAAACAGGGATTGTATTCGTACCAGAAACAGGATTGAAATTCCCAACACCTACTGGTACAGAAGCATTCCAACTAAATGTAACTCCCGCAGTCAATGAACTTAGCGTAACTCCAAGGGTATTACTACCTGTACAAATTGCTTGATTAGCAATAGAAAATTGAGCGGTAGGTGCTGGATTTATCGTAATGGTGAAGGGTGCAGGTGTTCCGTTACAGCCATTCGCCGTTGGAGTAACTTGGTAACTTAAGGTGTAAGGCGAAGTGCCTCCATTGTTTATCGTACTTGCAGGAATTTGCCCACTTCCTGGTGTTGGATTTGGATAACCCGTTACCGTTCCCGGTACAGAACCTGGATTACTTAATGTCCATGAAAAATTCCCCCCTGCTACTGAATTACTGAAACTTGTTAGGGTAGTTGGAGCGCCACCACAAACTGTTTGATTGGCTGATAAAGTTAAAACGGGCGTTGGATAAACGGTTATAACATACTGAATCGTTGGGCCACTACAACCATTCTTAGTTGCCGTGACGCTATACGTAATCGTTTGATTCGTATTACTTGAATTCGTTATTCCATTGATTACCGGTAGATTTCCGCTTCCACTTGCTGCAAATCCGGAAACACTTCCACTGCTTCCCACTGCTGTCCATGCAAAGGTAGAAGCAACTACTCCACTCGTCCAAGTTACTGCCGTGGTGGGAGCGCCTGAACATATTGCTTGTGCTAAAACGACATTGGTAACGCTTGGTGTTGGGTTGATCGTTACTACAAAATTACTTGGAGTTCCAACGCAACCATTATAAGTCGGTGTAACGTTTATCGTTCCAACTATTGGCACATTGGTATTGTTTGCTGGAGCATTCCATGATGGGATATTTCCTGATCCATTGGCACCTAATCCGATTGCGATGTTAGAGTTCGTCCAGTTAAATACACTTCCAAGTGGATTACTAGTAAACGCATTGGGACTTATGGCAACACCTGGACATGATACCTGAGCTGCTAATCCAGTCATTACGGCAATAGGATTTACATAAGCAACAACTACAATAGGAGTTCCTGGACAAGCACTCGATAAGGGCGTAATGGTATAAGTGGTTGTTCCAATTACCGCTGATGAATTTGTTAAGTTTTGCTGAATGGTTGATCCTGCAGCTACTGAATTGGTACCACCTGTTATTCCAGCGCCATTAACAGCCGTCCATGTAAATAAGGTGTTGGGCGTTGTAGAACTTAAAGCAATATTTACTTGTGTGCCGCTACAAATAGTGTCATTAGAAACAAATGCTGCTTGAGCAATTGGAGATGGATTTACCGTAATTGTATAGGTCGAAATAGAACCAGGACATTGAGATCCTCCCGTTGTGGTAGCTTGAGCAGTAATCGTAACTACCAAAGGTGTGATTCCCAAATTTGTTAAATTGTTGTAAACAGGGATTGTATTCGTTCCGGATACAGGATTGAAATTACCAACACCTACTGGAACAGAAGCATTCCAACTAAATGTAACTCCCGCAGTCAATGAACTTAAGGTAACGCCTAAAGTATTACTACCTGTACATATTGCTTGATTAGCTATAGAAAATTGAGCGGTAGGTGCTGGATTTATCGTAATGGTGAAAGGTGCTGAAGTTCCGTTACAGCCATTCGCCGTTGGGGTAACTTGGTAACTTAAGGTGTAAGGCGAAGTCCCTGCGTTGTTTATCGTACTTGCAGGAATTTGTCCACTTCCTGGTGCTGGATTTGGATAACCCGTTACCGTTCCCGGTACAGAACCTGGATTGCTTAATGTCCATGAAAAATTCCCCCCTGCTACTGAATTACTGAAACTTGTTAGGGTAGTTGGAGCGCCACCACAAACTGTCTGGTTGGCTGATAAAGTTAAAACGGGCGTTGGATTTATGGTAATTGTGTATGTAAATGGTGGTCCAGTACAACCATTTCGTGTTGGGATTACCGTATATGTTATGGTTTCGGGTGTACTCCCACTATTAATAATTGTCATTATTGGTAAACTGCCCGTACCACTTGGTGTAAAACCGGTAACACTTCCTGAACTGGCTACCCCTGTCCAAGTAAAAGATGTTCCTCCCAAATTGGCGGTCCATGGCACTGCAGCCGTGGCAACACCAGAACAGCGAGTTTGGGCTGTAGGGGTATTAACAATTCCAGGCGTGGGATAAATAGATACCACAAAATTACTTGGGGTTCCAACACACCCATTATAAGTCGGCGTAACGCTTATCGTACCAACTATTGGCGCATTGGTATTGTTTGCTGGAGCAATCCACGCAGGAATATTACCTGAGCCACTTGCTCCTAATCCGATTAATGTATTTGAATTTGACCATGCAAACGTTGAACCGACTGGAACACTTGCAAAAGCAGCAGGTGCTATGTTTGCTCCGGGACAAACTGTTATTGCTTGATTAACAACGTTTGTTGCTACGGGCTGAACCGTTATTTGCGTGGTGATTGGCGCGCCACTACAGCCTTGTAAAATGGGAGTAATGGTGTACGATATTGTTTGCGTGGCGGTCGAGTTATTTGAAACCGTTACATTTAAAATAGAAGTTGGTGCATTTACCGTTCCACTTGTACTTGCTGTAACACCGGCAGGTAATGGCGTGACTACTAGCCAATTATAATTGGTATTAGCCAATGTTGAGGATAAATTATAACTCACCTGAGCACCTGAACAAATTACCGAAGTAAGTGGGTTCACTGTAGCCGCAGGAATTGGATTGACAACAATGGTAACTGTAGAAGACACAGAAACACAAGGACCAGCAGGGTCATTGGTGGTTAATGTTAGAATAATATTTCCCACATATCCCACAGGCGGGGTGTAAGTTGATGTTAAGGAAGTTGAATTAGAGAAGGTACCTCCAACATTTGATGTCCAAGTTGCACTAGAGGCAGCGCCACCTATTTGACCTGCCAAAGTAAGCACTTGATTCATACAAATTGCTGAATAGTTCCCAGGAACAACGGTTGCTTGCGTTTGAAAATCAATCACGGTTTGTGCAATTGTGACCTGACATGGCGCTGGAGGAACCCCAGAACTAAGTGATAATACAGCGCTTCCAACAAAATTTGGTGGAGGTGTAAATACGGCATTTAATGCGTTGGCGTTAGGCGTAAAAGTTCCACCAGCGACACTTGAAGACCAAGTACCTGTTTGGGAGCCACCACTTACCGCTCCATTTAGTTGTACCGATGACCCCATACAAAAAGGACCGTAAGTTCCGGGCGTTACGATAGCTCCTGGTTGAACCACAATCGTAGAATTGGCTGTAGTGGTTCCGCATTCGTTGGTGGCACTTACAGAAAAAGGGAAAGTACCATTGGCTGGATAAGTAATCGCGCCAGGATTCTGAAGATTAGAAGTTAGTGGATTTGGCTGGCTGTTAAGCGGTATGTTATTATTTGGGTTAAAATTCCAGGCATAGGCAATTGGCGGAGTACCGTAACAAACGTTTGCGGTTAATACAGGCGTAAAGCTTGCCCCTGCACAAATTGGAGCTGGTGGCGTAATTGAAACCATTGGGGAGGCTTTGATGGTAACAGTAAGTGCCATCGTATCATTCACGCATGAATTCCCTGGAATTGCCGTATTTAATCCTGTAATTAGTTGCAATGTATAAACCCCAGGACCCGTAAAGTTGAAATTTGGTGTAGCAAGGTTACTATTTGCTGGTGCAACCGCAGGTCCTCCTAAGGTGGTGCAATTTTGAGGATTTGTCGAGATTACGGACCAATTGTAAAAATTTGAATTATTACACCCGGGAACACTTGAATTATTTACTGGTGTAATAGACACCGGAGAACATCCCGTATTAACAGGTAAAGTAAAGGATGCTAAAGTCGGCGCTACAACACATATCGTTTGTGTCATGGTGTCTATACCACAATCATTTCCCACATGCAAAGTAAGCTGATAAGTTCCTGGCGTTGTCCATGTAAGAGGAAGTTGCAAAGGACCCTGCGTCCATGATTGCCAATCATAGCCAAACTGAGAATTTGGTAAAAAGCCGTTACTTGAACCCAATATCGCGCCGGCACCAAGCGTATAACCAGAATTCGGCGTGATGGTCCAATAGTGACCGTAAAGAGTATCACAAGAACCGGAAGAAACGTTTGAACCAGGATCTGAAACATCGTTATATTGTACTGCTGAATTTACACAGACAGGAGAATAAGGAGCTGGTGAAGCGACAAAATTTGCATTAACGCTATTGGCAACCGAAATTGGACCTATTGCTCCAAAAGTTCCTTGAGGGCTACATCCATTGATGGCTAAAACTTGTATCGCATAGGAATTTTGGTATACAGTGGTCTGAATTGTAGAGTTTACTCCACAAGAAGTATTCGTGAATTGATGAAAAATGGTATCTAAGTTATTGGCACCTAATCCGTTTATAATAGTTACTGGTGAACCATCATTGTAAATAACTTGAAAAGTAGTTCCTACAGGTGGTGTAGTATTTCCAGTTCCTAAGGTAAAAGAATAATTATTTGGTAAACACGAGGATGAACCAGAACCCGCCAAGGTAATAGCAGGGGCAAAATTCCCAACGTAAACTTGATAAGTGCTTGTTGTAGTGCAACCGCCTGGAAATGTTACTGTGTAAGTTAATGTATAATTTCCCTGTCCTGTGTAGGAATGTGGCCATTGAGGTGCCGCACCTGCAGGAGTAGTTGACGTTGTATTATCTCCCCAACTAATCAAGTAGGTTGTCCCAGCAGGATTAGAAGCCATGTTTGGATCGGTGAAATTAAAGTTACCTATAGAATTCCCACCACATTTACGAAATATGGTTGCGCCGTTATAAACAATACTTGAATAGTTACCATTATTGGTCATGGTTAAAGCTGCCAATGGGGCAGCATTATTGGTTACCACGACATTTACAGTTGCTGTATTCCCCCCACCCAAACTTAAGGTGGTAGTAAAATTTCCATTGTTGTTATAATTTACGGTGTATGGCCCAATCTGGTTCCCATTATTCGGATTACCACCCTGAAATGTCCAATTATAATTGGTGTTATTATTAGTTCCTGTTGAAGTATTGGTATACGTTATAGCATTACCCTGACAAAGCGTAATGGTTCCGTTAACAGCGACTGGACTCGTCGTAAAACTAGCCTGACCATAAACATGACCTAAAGAAATAAACAGAAGTAAATAAAGTAATTTAACTAACTGCCGGCACTTTTTTCTCACGCGTAATTATAAATAGTTGAATAGTAACAAATATAGTGAATATCTACCTAACTAATTACAAAAATAAAGGTTGCTATTTTTATTTAATAATTACATAAAAATAACACCAAAAGCCTAACGAGTGAATAACATCTCGCGAAACTTAGGCAATGGCCACAATTCATCTTCTACAAGTAATTCTAATTTATCTGCATGATAACGAATTTCATCGAAGTGAATCTTAACATTATCGCAATATGCGATGGCTTTTTCTTCTGCATGCTCTATCTTATTTGCTATTTTTCTTTCTTTCAACATGACATCAGCCGATTTCTTCATTAAATTAAGATGCTCGCTAATTTTGGTTAACAACTCAATCTGAGCTTGCGCTTGGATTTTACCTTCCTTATCGCCAAAAATTTGTATCAAGCCTTGAACATTTTTCAATAGTTTATTCTGATATTCAACTGCTGCTGGAAGAAAATAATTTTGGATAATATCCCCCATTAATCGGGATTCTATTTGAATTTTTAAAATATAGCTTTCGAACTCAATTTCGGTTCTCGCTTCTAATTCCCTAGGACTTAATACTCCCATATCATCAAAAAGCTTAGCTACATTTTTTCCTTGCCAAATTTGAATAGCACGAGGAGTATCTTTTATATTTGTTAAACCACGTCCTTCCGCCTCTTTCATCCACTCATCACCATATCCGTTGCCTTCAAAACGAATCTTCTTCGAACTTTTAATTAACACCTGAAGTTCTTTTAAAATTGCCTCGTCCTTCCCCTCGCCTTCTAACATGCGTGCATCAATTGATTTTTTGAAAATTTTCAACTGATTGGCAACAATGGTATTTATTACAATCATCGCTGATGCGCAATTTGCCGAAGAACCTACCGCCCTAAATTCAAATTTATTCCCCGTAAAGGCAAAGGGTGAGGTGCGATTTCTATCGGTATTGTCCAATAATATTTGTGGAATTTTACCAATGTTTAATTTTAATTCTGTTTTATCTTGGGGTGTCATTTTCCCAGCCTTAATGTTTTTTTCAAGCTCATCTAATAAACTAGATAATTGTGTCCCAATAAAAACTGATATAATCGCTGGAGGCGCTTCGTTTGCCCCTAAGCGATGATCATTTCCAGCAGAAGCGATGGCTGCTCGCAATAAATCAGCATGATCATGAATTGCCTTAATGGTATTGACAAAGAACGTTAAAAACTGAAGGTTTGACTTTGGATTTTTTCCAGGCGCTAATAAATTGACACCAGTATCGGTACTTAGCGACCAATTGTTATGTTTACCGGAACCATTTACACCTTTAAAAGGCTTTTCATGCAACAGAACCCTAAAATTATGCTTACGAGCCACCTTCTCCATTATGTCCATTAGCAATAAATTATGATCGTTGGCGAGATTGCATTCTTCAAAAATAGGTGCACATTCAAATTGATTAGGCGCCACCTCATTATGTCGAGTCGTTACTGGAATCCCTAGTTTCAAAGACTCCACTTCAAACTCGCGCATGTACGCATTAACTCGCTCGGGAATCGATCCAAAATAATGGTCATCCAGTTGTTGTCCTTTTGCTGGTGCATGACCAAACAAGGCACGACCAGTCAATAATAAATCGGGACGAGCATTAAATAGGGCTTGATCGATCAAGAAATACTCTTGTTCCCATCCTAATGTAGCATTGACTTTCGCCACATTTTTATCAAAAAGCTGACAGATTTCTACTGCAGCATTATCAATAGCAGCTAAGGCACGAATTAAGGGCATTTTATAATCGAGTGATTCACCCGTGTAAGAAATAAAAATAGTTGGAATACATAATGTTTTACCTATCACAAAAGCAGGTGACGACGGATCCCAAGCGGTATATCCGCGTGCTTCAAAGGTATTTCGTATGCCTCCATTTGGAAATGAAGAAGCATCAGGCTCTTGCTGTACTAATAAATCGCCGTCAAAACGCTCGATGGCTTTTCCAGGCCCAATCGGTTTAAGAAAGGCATCATGCTTTTCAGCGGTTGAACCTGTTAAAGGTTGAAACCAATGCGTATAATGGGTGGCGCCTTTTGAAATAGCCCAATCTTTCATAGCAGAGGCAACTTGATCTGCATTTTTTCGATCCAATCGAACGCCATGGTTCATTGAAGCCATCATAGATTTATAAGTATCCGAAGGCAAGTATTCGCGCATCATTTCTGCGTGAAAAACATTCATCCCAAATAAATCTGATAATTTTCCCTCGTAATCGATGTTTATCGGTTCACGATTCAAAACATCTTGATACGCATTTAATCGTTTTGTTGCCATAATTTAATATTTTTTCACAAAATTAGGATTATTAATAGATGATTTTGTAAAATAATTAACAATTTTTCAACAATACCCCCTAAATTTTAGGGGTGTTTATAAAAAGTATAAATAAAGTAAAATGAATAAAAGTTGCTAAAAGTAACTCTACACATTCACATTTTATGTCTACATTTATTCTTGAAACAAGAAATTAATGTCGTTTAGAGTACACTTTATTGAGTTATTGACAAAGCATTTACCGGGTGAAATTGCGCACATCCCCCTCCTCCCATCAGGAAGAAAAGTTTCTAGTGAAGTCCGTCACAGAGCAATAAATCCATTTCCTTCTGCCGTTGCCATTCATATTGTTATCGAAGAAACAAATGACATCTCCCTAGTATTAATTGAACGATCGAAATATAGCGGAGCACACAGTGGGCAAATTGCATTTCCTGGTGGAAAAGTTGACATACGAGACCTCGATTTATTAAGTACTGCAAGAAGGGAATCGGAAGAGGAAATCGGACTTTCAATAAGCGTTGGCGAATATATCGGGGAACTTACTCCAGTTTACATTCCTATTTCGAATTTTGATATTTATCCATTCGTAATTCTTCATGAAAAGTTACCAACACTCGTAGCAAACGAAAGAGAAGTTAAAGAAATAATCATCAGCTCCTTATCTACGTTCTCAAAACAAAACGCCATACAATACCGAGAAGTCGAGTTTGTGAAAGGAAATGGAAACACAACCGTGCCTGGCTTTACTATTGGTGACAAATGGTTGTGGGGAGCAAGCGCATTAATCGTAAACGAACTGGCTACAATTTATAGATCAGCGCATGAACGATTTAATAAAAAATGAAATTTGTGTGAACGAGAAAAAGAATGAAAAATAAATATAATTGACGAAAAGAAATACGAAATGTAAAATCCTTTTAAATCAATTATTTTATCTAATAGGCCTAAACTCCTTTATAAAACATTAGGAGTTTAGGCATAGAAAATTAAGAAATTATTATTTGCAACCAGCTGCCATTTCTTTAGCTACAGCTTCACCCCAACTTTTTAAATCAGCTTCTGAAGTATACTTTGTAGCCATTTTAGTAGCTTCTTCAGTTATTTTAGTCACCTCAGCAAGATCCTTAGCCTTTTGAGACTTGCACATTAATTCAGCATATGCCTTAGCATCACTTTCGATGGAACCACCGCAACTTGTCAAAATCAAAGAAGCAAACAAAGTTGCTCCGATAATAGTCGTTAATTTTTTCATTAAAATTAGTTTATACATTCCTACTCTTAAGGCTTTTCAGAATACGCCCCTTGATAACCCATCAAGGAGGACTGTTTTTTTTTTATTGCCGAGGCTTAGTGGTTTCTAGACTCCACTATATATTAACAAAAATAATTAAAATAAATAAAAATCCAACCAAAAATTATAAGTTACAATACACAAAAATGACAAAAAAAGACATCCAACTTTACTTATCGTTATTAGCACTGCTCGTTTTTAGCACTTCAAAAAAACTTAATTACATTAATTAATAACAAATTAATAACAATTGAATCAAACTTATTTTGCGATCTAGTGTTTTGGCATCATTTTTGGAAAGAGTTAAATCGATTCAATTTATGAATAATAGCAAATTAAATACATATAACTCATAAAAAGAATTAAAACATATTTTTAAAAAAAACAATGCAAAAAGATACAATAATGAACTACTGCAAACTAAAAAATACGAGCCAGGTAAGGACTCGTTCTTAACATGCTAACAAACATCAGTTGATGGAAATGATTTAAATAATAAATACTGAAATAAAATAATAATTGGCTTTATAATTTAAATTAATACTATTTCAAAATTGAAAGACAATTAATTAAATATACCAGGTATTAAATGCAAAATAATAAACAAGATGGTCTAAAAAATCTTATTATTAAAACAGTAAACTTATTCAATCACTTAGAAAGAAAGAATAAAAAAATCTAACTCCATCATCGATTGAGGATGACGGAGTTAGGTTAGATTAAGATCATTTGTGATAAATATAAAACCACAAAATAATAGCTAATGAAAAAATATGGTATTAACCAAGCTATTCCTATAACTAAAGATCTTAACGCTTATTTTTTTATTATTTTTTCTTAGACTCTTCTTTTTTAGCTTTAGCATCAGCAGAAGCCCCAACAACTACATCAGTAGAATCTTTAGCAGCCCCAACAACTACATCACCAGAATCTTTAGCAGTAGCCTCAGCAGTAGCCTCAGCAGTAGCATCACCAGAAGCTTTAGGAGAAGCACCTGAACAGCTAGTCATAATAAAAGAAGCGAACAATACTGCAGTGAAAATTGATAATAATTTTTTCATTGTAAATATATTTTTTTTTCCTACTCTTAAGGCTTTTCAGAATACGCCCCTTGATAAACCTATCAAGGTAGACCGTTTGATTTCGTCAAGACGAAGTGGTTTCTGGACTCCACTAACACGGAACAAAGTTAAGAATAAAATTATA
>Ga0247844_1002362_pt1 | contig 31046 bp, 26 predicted proteins | sample LaCtaG_FD_192421 | JGI IMG/M metagenome (GOLD analysis project Ga0247844, IMG submission 192421) | Freshwater microbial communities from meromictic Lake La Cruz, Castile-La Mancha, Spain - LaCruzMarch201714.5m_1 | ecosystem: Environmental > Aquatic > Freshwater > Lake | place: Spain: Castile-La...
GCCGAGTCCTTCAACGCACAAATCAAACTCTTCCGGGCCAACCTCAGAGGCGTCACCAAGACCCGTTTCTTCCTCTATCGGCTCCAAAAAATCTTTGCCTAAACAACGACTCTCCCCAGAAATATCCTGTGACCCAAATCCTATCCAATGGAATGGTGGTCCATCATTACTATAGGTCAACTGTCCAGAAAGTAGTCCAATTTGAACCGACCCGTATTGTTGATGTCTGCTGTGATTAAGCCCAAAACTAAAAGTTGTTGCGAGTCCAAAGCTGTAGTCTGTCGGGTCCAACAAAGCTGAATGAGCCTGACCTGTCGTTATCACCAAAGGCCTTCCGGAAAATGAATTATTCGAGTAATATCCATACGTGACTTGGGGAGTAAACCGCAAATCGAAGTGAATTCTCTTCCTACCTTCTACACTGAGAGAGGAACCGATTCCGCCTTTATATATTTCCAATTCTAATTGTCCACTGAGTAAGAGATTGTTGACACTGTTTCCCGCATTCTGAACACCTCCCAACGCGGTGAAAATTCTAAAACCCGAACTTCTCGTAGTGTTGAGTTCTATTTTCATTCCAAGGCCTACATTCCACAGATAGTCCCCTTTAAGGACAGATTCTCTTTCTTGAGTGGAATAGGCGTACGGCAATCCGTTGTCAAATATTTGACCTAAGGCCGATATTGAAAAAAGAAATCCAATTACGTAAAATAGAAACCACTTCATTGAATGCTTTCTTAATTTGTCGGAAACAAAGTAATTTGACTAAAAGAAACATCACAATACCGAGATATAGGGATATTGGGCGAGGCCGCTTTGAAATAACCCAGCTAGAAGCTCAGAACTACCTCCTATCACGCAGATCTGAGATAGACTCAAACAATAACTCTATTAACCTTGAACAAGAGTTACACACTTTTGACGTTCAATTGAATATGAAGGTATCCTTACTCAATTCCGACACAATCCATAGAATTCAAAAGAAATGGTTGCTCCTCTCCTTGTTTCTTTTCTGCAAACCAACCCAAGCCCAAACCTGGACTGCCTTACCCGATTTTCCGGGCAGTAAGCGAGACGATGGGGTAGCGTTTGTGCTCGGCGGCAAGGCCTATTGTGGAACGGGATTGAACGAAGGGTTCGCGGAAACGGGGGACTTTTTTGCCTTCGATCCCGTCTCGGAAGTCTGGGAACCGGCAACAGGGTTGCCCGAGGGGGCGGAACGCCAATATGCCTGTGCATGGACGATTCGCGGGGTGGCCTATGTATTCGGGGGGGTGCGGGGCTCGACCTATTTGAACGAGCTGTGGAGTTGGTCTCCGGGCGATCCGCATTGGACGCGAAGGGCTGATTTGCCGGCTTCGGGCCGCAGTGGGATGGGTTGTGCGCTGGTGGGCGAGGAGGTTTATGTGTGGGGTGGCAAAACGGCTCAATCTGAGGCTTTAGCTGAATTGTGGCGATATGATCCATCGGCTGATCAATGGTATCGAGAGACCGACGCGCCTTTTGCAGGGCGTTGGCGTATGGTGATGGGGCCCTGGGACCATCAAGGGTTCTGGATAGGTTTAGGACGGGACTCGCTTGGGAACTTTCCGACCTCGGTTTGGGGATACGCACCCGCTTGGGGCTGGTCTTCCCTGCCCGACTTTCCCGGAACCGGTCGCACCCATGCTGCTGTAGTGCAGGTCGGTAGAGTGGGGGTGGTGATGGGCGGACGCCAGAATCTGTCGGTTTTGCTGGACGATGTTTGGAGTTTCGACCCTCAAACTTCGAACTGGGAACGCCTTACGCCCACACTTCCCCTAACCCGATCTGGGGCCATGGGTTTTGCGTTTGGGAGCCACGTGTATTGGGCCACAGGACTGGACTCCGCGCTCCAGCGCACCCGCAGCCTCTGGACCCTCGATCTCGGTGTTGTGCTGCCCAGCCCCGAAGGCCTGTCTTCGGTCCGGCTCTACCCTAACCCCGCTCAAGACTACTTTATCGTCGAATGGCCCGCCCACAGTAATTTTTGCGCTGAACCCTGCACCCTAACCCTCTATACCCTTCAGGGACAGATTGTTTCGAGCCAATCGCTCGACAGCTACGCCACCCGCATTGCCTGCCCTTCGCTCAGCCCGGGGGTCTATCTCGCGGTGCTGCAGACGGATTTTGGGAGGAGGGTGTGGAGGGTGGTGAAGGGATATTAACAAGGGCCTACGGCAAGAATTAAAACGGAAGTTGATATTCCGTGCTTCTAGCGGTCAGATTCAGAGAACGGTACAGAGAAGGAGTGTCTGTTCCTACCGTTTTATTCCGTGTATGACAAAAACCAGAGGCTTACTTGAGAATTGAATCTTAGATTTCAGAGCCCATTCCGTCTATTCGGAGGGTTTATGAAGATTATGTACTTAGCTCAAAATTTGACGGTTAGAAAATCCGTTTTCGACAAAAACCAGCGCGAGTTGGTGTTGGATCTCACCGATCTCATGACCGAGGGCCGCATAGACCCTGATTTCTTCTTCGAAGAAAACTACATCACGGCCGGGATGAAGTCGCTGTATGAGGCGGTCTTCAAGCGATTGGAGGGACAAGATCAAGACGGGGTTTTTCGACTTACCCAAAGCATGGGCGGGGGCAAAACCCACAACATGTTCGCCGTTGGACTTCTGGGACGCTTCCCAGAATACCGAGACCGAGTGATGGGCGGTATCTACAAAACCGCATTGAAAGGCGCTGTGCAGGTCGTTGCTTTTTCGGGTCGCGAAAAACCCAACCATGGAATTTGGGGCTACATCGCCGAACAATTGGGTAAAAAAGAGCTATTTAAGGAGTTCTACAGCCCTTTGCAGGCACCCGGTCAATCGGCGTGGATCAATTTGCTCAAAGACCAGAAACTCTTGTTGTTGTTCGATGAGCTGCCTCCCTATCTGTTCGGTGGTTCGAGTACATCTATTGGCAATTCCAATTTGGGCGATGTAACCACCGAGGCCTTGACCAACCTCATGGCGGCTTTAGGCAAACCCGAATTGAGCCAAGTGGCCATGGTCATCTCAGATTTGGGCGAAACCGGAGCCGACGGCAGCAACTATTCGTGCATTGCCATGTCCAATCTCCGGGCAGAACTCAACCGGCTGGCCAAGAACTTCACCCCCGTGGCCCAAACAGGCGACGAACTCTACCATATTCTTCGCACTCGACTGTTCAGTTCCTTGCCGGGAGACGACGTGGTTCGGGCGGTGGCCGATGCCTATGCAGACAAAGTAAAGGATGCACGCCAAATGGACATCAGCACGGAGACTCCGGATTCCATGCGCAATTCCATTTTGAGTTCCTATCCCTTTCACCCGGCGCTCAAAGATTTGTATGCCCGATTCAAGGAGAATTCGGGCTTTCAACAAACCCGCGGGCTGATCAAACTAATGCGCACCATTTGCGCGAGGATGTTTCATCCGGAATGGGGTTGGGCAGATAAGGCATACCTGATTGCCCCCCACGACCTCGATTTTTCCGATCCTGATTTGTTTACCGAATTAGGGCGAATCAACAACTCGCTGGCAAACGCCATTACCCACGACATCTATTCGGCCAACGAATCGGCCAAAGCCCAAGAGCTCGATGCCCGCTTTCAGAATCAATTGGCGAGCAAAACCGCGAAACTGTTGCTCATGGCATCCTTGGCCAATGTGCAAAATGCCATTCGCGGTTTAAAAGATTCAGAAATCGTCAACTATTTGGTGGCGCCAGATACCGACGTTCGGCAGCTCAAAGCCGACATTATCCCGGAATTGCGCAGCAGCGCTTGGTATTTGCACCAAGACACCACTGGGAAGTTCTTGTTCAAGAACGTGGAGAACGTTGTGGCCAAGCTCAGTGCCTATATGAAGGGCTACAACGAAGAGAGCAAACGCAAAGAAATCAAAGCCAAGCTATTGGAGTTGTTCAAGCCTACCTTGGGCGATTGCTATCAAGAGGTCTATGCCTTGCCCTCGCTCGACGAACTCGATCCCGAAGTCGACAAGGTTCATTTGGTGATTTACCAACCCCATCCTGGAGGTTTGCACCCCGATTTGATGGGATTGTACGAGAATACCCCCTATAAAAACCGACTGTTGTTCCTCACCGGCGACCAGATGGGGATGGAGAGCATCCACGAAAATGCAGCCGGGCTCAAAGCCATCGAATCGATTCTGTCAGAGTTCCGCAGCGAGGCCATTCCGCCCAACGACTCCCAGTATATGGAGGCAGAAAAGCTCAAAGAGAACTACATCCACAAGTTTCGCACTTCGGTCGAGGAAACCTTTGTGAAGCTCCACTATCCGACCAAAAACGGCCTGCTCGACGCCAGCCTACAGTTCCGCTTTCAGAACAACGAACTCCGTGGCGAAGAACAAATTCGAAAAACCCTCGAAGACAAGCGCAAATATGTGGCCGACGACGGTGCCGACTCGTTTAGAGCCATGGTGGAACAGCGCTTGTTTGTGAGCAAAAGCGAACGATGGAACGATGTCAAGAAAAGAGCGGCCACGGCGCCTGATTTTGTATGGCACCGCCCCAATGCCCTCAACCAACTCAAAGACAAAATGTTGCAGCGCGATCAATGGCGTAGCAACGGAGATTGGATCGAAATCGGACCCTTTCCCCCTCCCCCCACCGATGTCCAAATTCGAGAAGTGCAACGGGAGGATAAAACAGGGGCTACAACGCTGAGAATATCGCCTCTGCACGGAGACCAGGTCCATTGGGAAGTGGGCGACAAAGTGAGCACGGCCTCTTCGCTCCTCGATTTGGGAGAGACCTTTACGACCACCGATATGCACCTCAGTTTTTTGTGCATCGACAGCCGTGGCAAGGCAGAAACGGGCCAAGTTCGTTTGTGGCACAACAAGGTCACCGTTAAAAAAGCAGCGCATTTGGGTGCAAGCGGCGTCGCTTTGTTTGCTTTAGAGGCCGCACCGTCCGGAGCCACGATTTACTACAACACCACGGGCAGCAATCCGTTTGAACACGGTGGAGTGTACGAAGGTCCATTCCCGGTCCAGCCGGGTCAGCGCATCACCTATGGAGCCGAGTTGGAAGGCGTACGATCGGAAGTAGAGACCCATTTGGTTCCGGCGGAGAACAAGCCTTGGGAAGTAGATCGGGTCAAGCCGTTGGTTTGGAAAAAACCACCCAAAACAGACCGCACAGCGGATGTGTTCCGCATGCTCTCTCAGATCGAGAAAAAGAACCTCGTAGCTCGGGCGGTCGATGTAGAAGTCATCAAGTCCGACAACGAATATGTCGGCCTCAACTTCGACAAAAACACCCCACTCGATGCGGCCACCCTCCAGCGATCGGTGGAGTTTATTCAAAGCCTGTTGGAAGGAGAAGTGCGCCTCACCATCAAAGCGTTGCACTTTCCGAGCGGACAGGTGTTGCTGGACTATTTGCAAGAAGAAAAGCTACCGCAGCCCGATCAAGACGATGTTGCCCAATAGCCCCAAACCGGCTTCGCTCGACTTCGGTTTTGAACCCACCGAGAGCCAGCACCACTTTCTGATTTTTCAGAAAGCGGGTGCCGACGAAGTGTATTTTTTCGAAATGGGCGAATATGTGGAAGACCGTGACTTCAGCACCCTCGAATACGGGCTCAACGACCCGCTTTCGCCCTTTCGGTGCCGGCTGAAAAGTGGGAAGTGGAAGATGATTGAAAACGAGGTGCGCGCCGAATTCAACCGCCGGCTCAAAGAACGCGATGTGCGCAGCGCGGTGTTTAAAAAAAGCGGTTTTACGCATGTGCACCGTTTGTTGGGCAAGGAACTGCTGGTTTTGGTATGGGCCATCGAAGAGGCCGACCCGGGCACCATCGACACGGCATTGAACAACTGGTTGGGCTTAAGGCCCGAAGAGCGCTGGTGGTTGTATACCATTACCAATGCAGCCACGGGCCATGCACTGAGGCACCGCGGCATTGGTTGGCGCAAAGCCCTGCGATTTGCCTTGACCGAAAACCCCGCCACCGCCCACCGCCGGGCCGTGCGCGAAACCCGGGTAGAGGAAGGCTTTTTGGAATTCGATTTGCAGGCTCCATTCCAACCTTACCATGAAGAAGGAATGCAACCGGATCTACAGGCGGCCGAGCCAAGCTCGGAACAACGCACAACCGCGATCAAGAAAACCCCGGGCCGCCCGAGGAAGTCCACAGCTGCCGTTCCTCCCAGCGCACCGGAGCCCAGAGGGGCAACGATCGTTGCCGACCCCAACAAACCCCGCCGCGGCAGACCCCGAAAACAGTAACCAAGCCACCGAGCAAACCCGAATCTGCCTTTTAGACGCTATTTCTCACCATGTCGAACCCTACCCAAGCTCCTGTTTTCAAGAGCTTTATTGAAACCCAGTTCCCGGTCTCCAAGATCAGCAAGGAGAGCTACAAAGAGCGCAAAGCGGGCAGTAGCCAAACGCTCACGGGCTTGGGCAAATGGTGGGGGCGCAAGCCTTTGGTCTTGGTGCGGGCCACCGTTTTGGGGTTATTGCTTCCGGCTACCAACAAGGCCGAAAAAGACCGAGAGATCTTCCTCAAGTTGATGACCATGGATCCGGAAGGGCTGTGGAGGCGCAAGAGCAAGAAACTCTCCGTTAAGGACCTGTACGAACGCGCGAGCAAGGCCCAACGGGCCCGGTTTTTTGAGCCGGATTCAAGTGCGGACAAGCCTTTGTGGAAAATGGGATTGAGCAAGGAAGACAAGGACGGGTTGGAATACGACATTTTTACCCATACCCTCAGCTACGACCAAAAGCTGCAGCTCTGCGACCGCCCCGAGCACCTCAACGGCCCCTCACCCGAAGCCTGGGCAGACATCAACGCCCACTGCGGTACGGCAGCCAACAGCCTCGAAGAATGGGTGGCCGAAATGGGAATGCGCCAATTTGGACATGTGCCCCGGGTGGGCGATGCGTTTTGCGGGGGGGGCAGCATTCCGTTCGAGGCAGCGCGTTTGGGCTGCGAGGTCTATGCCAGCGACCTGAACCCTGCGGCGGCCTTGCTTACTTGGGCGGCATTGAATATTGTCGGGGGGGGCAAAGAAGTGCAGGCCGAGGTCCGCAAGGCGCAAGAAGAGGCCTTTGCCCGGGCCGATGCGCAGATTACCGAATGGGGCATTGAGCACAACGAACTGGGTTGGAGGGCCGATGCGTATTTGTATTGCGTAGAAGCCCAGAGCCCGGCCACGGGCTTTTGGGTGCCTTTGGCCCCCAGTTGGGTGATCTCAGAAAAGTACAACGTCTGCGCGGTGCCCGAACCCGACCGCGAAAACAAGCGCTACCATCTGCGCATTGTGACCGGAGCCACCCGTGCCCAAATGGAACAGGCCAAAAAAGGCACGGTGCAAAACAGCGAATTGGTGTGCCCGGAAACCGGCCAGACCTTTGCCATTGCCGCACTGAGGGGCGACCGCCGCTTGGACGGCAAAACCCACTACGGGCTGCGGTTGTGGGAAAACGAAGACCTCGTTCCTCGCCCTACCGACGTGTTCCAAGAGCGCTTGTATTGCATACGCTATGTGGAACCTAAAGGAGACCGGCACTACTGTGAACCCAACGCCCACGACCACGAACGCGAAGCCCTTGTGCTCCAACTGCTCCAAGAGCGCTTTGCCGACTGGCAGGAGCAGGGGTTTATTCCTTCTAAAAAGATTGTTCCAGGCTACAACACCGAACAACCCATCCGCGAACGCGGCTGGACGCATTGGCACCATTTGTTCAATCCGAGGCAGTTGTTGGTGAATGGGTTGTTATTCTCGTTTAATTGGGATAAATACGGTACCCTATCTTCATCTCGTACTTCGGATCAGAATTCTCGTTTAGTTCGTTGGCACCCTCGAAATTCTCAGACTGCGAACACATTTTCCAATCAGGCACTGAATACACTTCTAAATTACACAGGTTTAGGACTAGAGTATCTTAGAATTCATTGGGAAGGAAGAGTGTCAAGGATTGTTTCATTTCAAAGGAAAAATGAAGTACAGTTGATAGACGCAAGAATTCTTGCCTTTAACAATGACTTCTGGATCACCGACCCGCCCTATGCGGATGCGGTAAACTACCACGAGTTGGGGGATTTTTTCTTGGCGTGGTACGAGAAACAGATTCCCAAGTTGTTTCCCGAGTGGTATGCCGACAGCCGTTCGGCTTTGGCGGTCAAGGGCAAGGGCAAGGGCTTCAACGAGAGCATGGTGGAGTGCTACAGCAACTTTACGTGCCACATGCCCGACAATGGGGCGCAAGTGGTCATGTTTACCCACCAAGACGCGGCGGTTTGGGCCGACTTAGCGCTGATTCTCTGGGCTTCGGGCCTACAGGTAACCGCGGCCTGGACCATTCAAACCGAGACCGACGCCGTGGGCATCAAAACCGGCAACTATGTACAGGGAACCGTGTGCATGGTGCTACGCAAACAACGATCTGAGGAAACGGCGTTTTTGTTCGACATCCAAAGCGATGTGGAGCTCGAGGTCAAAAAAGAACTCGACATTATGCGCGCCCTCGACACCGACGAGGACCCCAACTTTGGGGATACCGACTATCAACTGGCGGCCTATGTGGCGGCGCTAAGGGTCATTACGCGCTACAAAAAAATAGAAGACATCGATGTGGCCTACGAGTTGGGCCGCGAGCGCAAAAAGGGCGAAACGGGCGAACTGCAAAAAATCATCGATAGCGCCGTGTCCATTGCCTGCGAATACTTGGTGCCCGCGGGCATGCCCCAGGCTTTGTGGCGCAAACTCGGGGCCGACGAACGCTTTTATGCCAAAGCTTTAGAAATACAAGGCCACGGAGAATACCGCAACGGTGTGTTTATGGAACTGGCCCGGGGGTTTGGCCTCAAAGAATACAAACACCTGCTCAAAAGCGGCAAGGCCAACCAAACCCGACTGGCTACCCCCTCAGAAATGGGGAACAAAGAACTCGATGGGGGCTTCGGCACTTCCCTGCTCCGGCTGGTGCTCTTTGCTGTGCGCGAAACCCGCAAAAACGAAGACCCCAAACCCGGGCGGCAATATTTACACGACGAACTCCCCGACTACTGGAACCGCCGTAAAGATTCCATTCAACTGCTCGAATACCTCTACCGCCACGCCCGCACCCAACCCGAATGGACCGAAGAACTCAACCCCCTCCACCTGCTCCAAGGATTTTTGGAGAATGATGGGGTGTGAGTTAATCCGATTTTCATGAAGTTTGCGAACGAATCACCTTCCCGGTAAAATGGACTTCAACGAAGAAAGCATTAAGAGCCTCTATTTGAGTAGTATTCAGCTTGAGTGCTTTCGAGGATTCCAAAACGCCACGATTGACTTTGACAAACAACTCACCGTTATAGCCGGCATCAACGGGGCAGGAAAATCGAGCGCCATAGAGGCTATCGCCTTAGGTCTGAGCCGAGTCGCGGCACAAATTCAAAATCCCAATGCCAAGGGAAGAGGAATTCAGGACAGGGACGTCAATAATGAATGCAACAAAACACATATACTATTTGAACTTTTGTATGATGATGTAACGCGAGTTACGTGGAAAATTAGTCGAAGAAAATCTTTAAGAAAGCGCTACATTTCTGATAGAAGTCCTGAAGGCGCAGCCCCCGATACCCGAATTATCGGCCTAAAAGAGTTTATCTCAAAAGTTCACACCGCATTCGAAGAAAACAACGACATTTTCCCGATACCAGTTATGGCCATGTATGGCGCAAATAGAGCGGCAATAGATATTCCTTTAAGAATTAGAACAAAACATACGTTTGACGCGAAAGAAGCCAACGTTGGTGCCCTCGAACCTCAAACCACCCATTTCAGAACATTCTTTGAATGGTTCAGAAGTCGAGAAGACTTAGAAAACGAAATGAAACTCCAAAGTGCATGGAGTCTTTTCCCAGATATTCCTTTAGGGCCGTTCAGTCCAACTTACATCGATGCCCAGCTACAAGCCGTACGAACGGTGGTGCAAGAATTCCTTGGCTTCGAGAATCTAAGAATTCGAAGATCTCCCTTGCGCATGGTGCTCAACAAACCTTCAAGTTTGGTTGAATTTAATGTCAATCAACTTTCAGATGGAGAAAGAGGGTTGTTGGCACTATTTGGTGACGTGGCGAGGCGTTTGGCAATAGCAAGTCCGGGTGAACCGTACCCTTTGCACGGAAAAGGAATTATCCTTATCGATGAAATTGACTTGCATTTACACCCCCGCTGGCAGAGAGAAGTCATTCGGAAATTACCCAAAATATTCCCCAACTGTCAGTTTATTGTCTCTACACATAGTCCTCAAATATTGGGAGAAGTTGACGCGTCCAAAATTCGTCTTTTAAAAATGGAAGACAGTGGTATTAGCATTTCCACCCCTCAATTCGCTAAAGGACTGACGACGAACTTAATTCTTACCGAAATTATGGATGCTCAAGATAGAAGCAAAGAAGCAGAAGATAAATTAAAATATATAACGACGCTCATTGACAGTGAAAATTACATTGAAGCACGAATGGAAATAGAAAAACTCGAAATAAAATTAGGTTCCGCAGAACCCCGTTTGGTCGAATTAAACAGTTTGATTGATTTTCTCATTTAAATAATCTTGTTGTGGTTTTCTTTAAAAAATCCAAACAACCCAATGTGCTTGTACAATATAAGCAAAGAAAGGGTGTGTCCTACGATGAAATGGATACATCAGTTCGAACTGCTGTTCTGCGGCAATTGCTCAAAGATCAGCATGGCCTATGTGCTTATTGCAACGGCGTGATTAATGAAGAAAATATGCGAGTAGAACATTGGGAAGCGCAAAGTGTGAGCCCAATGAAGGATCTTGATTTTAAAAATTTTCTGGGAGTTTGTTCTGGAGATCGATATCAATGTGAACCAAGAAATGAACACTGCGACCGTTCAAAGGGAAAACGGGAAATTAATTATCATCCATCTAGGGATAGACAAATTGATGAAACTATAAAATACACTAGCAAAGGTGAAATTTTCTCCGACGAAGCAGACTGGAATGATCAACTTAGAGCGGTTCTTTATTTAAACTGTGGCCGACTTCCCAGTGCACGATTGTCAAAATTGAACGGTTTTATTCAAGCTCTGAGAAAAAAACAATCCGATGGCAATTGGAACCCAGCTTTCATAATGCGCGGAGCCCAAAGAGTGTTGAATTTAGATAGGGAGCAGTGGCCCGAGTACATCGGCATCGTACTATATTATTGTCGTAAAAAGAGATAAGGTGGCAAGGTGCAACGCCGTATTTCACTTATGGAATGACTATCTGAGTCTCCCCTTTTAGTGAATTAACGTGTAAGTGTCTGAATAGTAATAATATAGCACTCCGTCTTATCGAAGTTGACTTCGTTCATAACTTGGTCAGGGCATGGGTCGTCTTTTAATGAAATTCACTTTTAAGAGAACTAAATTTGTCCAATTGCTACAAATCGGCTATGTATGAGCTCCGAATTCATAGAGAAGCATACATCTTGAACGAAAATTCTCAGAAAAGAAGAATGATTGAATAACACCTAATTTTCGTCTGTTCGAAATAGATGAATTTTGTTTTCCGCATTCGAAATATTCACTCAATGATCCAGCGCTACTCGTCGCTTCGAGACCGGCTCGGTGACGACTATCTTAAAAATCGGCTTCAGGGAGCTCGCTCGTACGATCGGATTGCCGGCTACTTTAGTTCCTCCCTTTTAGAGGTGGCCGGTGAAGCGCTCGAAAGCATCAGCGGGCCCATTCGCGTTGTATGCAATTCTGAATTGTCGCCAGAAGATGTCCAAAGCGCCCGTTATGCCGCCATGGCCATGGGCAAAGAATGGAAACAATTTGCCGATTCAATCTTGGATAAGTCGGGTCCTGAGCGCTTTGTTCAACTCGCGCAATGGCTGCATTCAGGAAAAATCAACGTCAGAGTGCTTCCCAATGAGAGCTTTGGCCTTGTTCACGGCAAAGCCGGGGTCATCACCCGTTCTGATGGCACCAAAACCGGCTTTATAGGCAGCGTGAACGAAAGCATGAACGGTTGGAAGAGGAACTACGAACTGCTTTGGGAAGACGACTCGAATGAAGCTGTGGAATGGGTTCAAAACGAATTCAATGTATTGTGGAATCACCCAACCGCGAAGCCCTTGGCTCAGGTGGTTGTGGACGATGTGGAGCGCATTGCCAAGCGGAAAATCGTAGGTCTAGCCGCATGGAAAAAGTCTGAGCAGCCAGGCGCCGCCGTCGTTGAAACCCCTGTTTACAGGAAGGAATTTGGCCTATGGGCCCATCAGAAGTATTTTATTGATTTGGCCTACAGGGATCATATTTCAGGAAAAGGGGCGCGCTATGTCCTTGCAGATATGGTCGGTCTGGGTAAAACGGTTCAGTTGGCGCTGTCCGCTCAGTTAATGGCGTTGTGGGGCGATAAGCCTGTTTTGGTTATTGCGCCCAAAACCCTGGTTTGGCAGTGGCAAGACGAACTCCGAGAACTCTTAGACATACCCTCTGCGGTATGGGATGGCAAGCAATGGGTAGACGAACAGGGCGTAGCCCATCCTTCTGCCAATCGCACCGATGCATTCAGACAGTGTCCTCGCACGTTTGGAATCGTCAGCCAAGGCCTGATCATTTCAGGAAGCGAGATTGTCAAAGGATTGCTTGCGCTGAACTTCGAATGTGTTATCGTCGACGAATGCCATAGAGCCAGACGGAAAAACCTCAAAAAAGAGGGAGAAGATGAGCCTGCGGAACCCAATAACTTGCTCAAGTTTATCCAAGAACTGGCCCCAAAAACGATCAGTCTACTTTTGGCCACGGCCACTCCCGTTCAAATCTACCCTATCGAAGCCTACGACCTTTTATATACCCTCAATTTGGGGAACGACCATGTCTTAGGAAACAAACACTCTCGTTGGAATGCAAAGCGCAAGCAACTGTTTCAATGGGTCATGGGCAAAGAAGAACCCCGCCTGGAGGATGATATCCTGCTTGAATACTTGCGCAATCCGTTGCCGCCGGCGATTGAAGACGAACGGAGCTTCGGGTGGGTGCGTAGAAACCACGACATTCCGGATAGTCAAGCCGTATTATCCTTAAAAGAACTAGAACGACTCAGTCCTCGAGAACGAGAGAAATTGTTGGACAAAGGACCCACTCTTTTCACCCAACACAATCCCTTTATCCGACACATTATCCGACGTACCCGGACTTTTCTCGAGAACGAATTGGATCCAGAAACCCACGAGCCGTACCTAGACAAAGTTGAAGTGCGTTTGTTTGGAGAGGAAGACAGCGAAGCCATTTTGCTGGAAGGTACTTTATTGGATGCCTATCAAAGCGCAGAAGCCTTTTGTCGGGTACTCGGTAAAAGAGTCAAGGCTTCAGGATTCATGAAAACGCTTTTGCTCAAACGGCTCGGAAGTTCTATTCAAGCTGGCAAGAATTCTTGCGAAAAATTGCTGTTGAAAAATTCAGAAAACTGGGAGGATTCCGAAGAAGAAGAGAGTGGTTCTTCTCTTGCCCCTTTAACGCCAGAGGAGCATTCCCTATTGTCAAAAACTCTGCTGCACTTAGAACAGTTTTCAGACTACGATCCGAAATACATTCAGGTCAAGAAAATCTTGGATCACGGTGTCGAAAGTGACTCAACCCCCTGGAAGGAATACGGTTGCATCTTGTTCAGCCAGTATCTCGACACGGCCCATTACATGGCGCAGCGTTATGCCCAAGAGCATCCGGACATTCCGGTTGGGTTGTATTCTGGAGGCGACAAAAGCGGCGTTTTCCGTGGAGCTGATTGGGTGCGTCAGGGCAAGGATTGGCTAAAAAGCCAAGTGCGTCAAGGAACTATAAAGGTTTTATTCGGCACCGATGCCGCTAGTGAAGGGCTTAACCTTCAGCGTTTGGGCACTTTGATAAACATTGACTTGCCATGGAATCCCACCCGACTCGAACAGCGGAAGGGTCGCATTCAGCGAATCGGACAAAAACGTCCTGAAGTCTATGTCTACAATATGCGATACAAGGACAGCGTGGAAGACAGGGTGCACGGCTTGCTTTCAGAGCGCCTCAAAGGCATCCACGACATGTTCGGCCAAATTCCGGATGTTCTTGAAGATGCATGGATTGACTTGGCCTTGGGCGAAAAAGAAGAGGCGTTAAAACTCATTCACAGCATTCCCATTGAGCACCCCTTTGAGATTCGCTACAATCGGATTGCCAACGTACCTTGGGAACGATACTCCACCGTGCTCAATAACTTAGATCGAAAGGAAAAGCTTGTCAAACCTTGGTCATAAAATCCTCAAACTATGTCTACACTCGAAGAAGAACGCATTTATGACGTCTTAATCGAAGTGGCTCGATCGAAAAGTGTCATTACGTACGACGAATTGTGTGTTCGCGCTTCCCTTCCGTACGAAATGGTGAACCCGGATCATCGCAATCAACTCAGCCAGTGTCTGGCTGATATTTCAAGCGACGAAGTCGATCAAGGGCATCCGATGCTCAGTGCCGTGGTGGTTAGAGCAGAGGACGGCTACCCAGGTTCCGGTTTTTTCAAATTCGCCGCCGAACTGGGTCTGTGCTCAAGCAAAATGAAAGAAGAGGATAAGTCTGTATTCTTTGCAGAAGAATTGAAAAAGGTCCACGATTTCTGGTCTTAATCTCTGGCTAGAATTCCAAGAATTACTCGCCATTCGTTTGAAACTCTACTGAAGTAAATCATACTTCTCGGCTCTGCCTTTGCTCTTATCGACGGGATATTTGCGGGCGTTGAGTTCGATTTTTTCGAGGACAATGGACTCGAGATCGAGCTGGTGGTTGTGGGCCAGGAGCAAGGCATAGGCCAAGATGTCGGCCAGCTCTTCTTTGAGCCGCTGTAGGTCGGGCAGATCGCCGTCCTTTTTCCACAAAAACAATTCGTTGAGCTCGGCCGCTTCAATCGATAGGGCGAGGGCCAAATTGCGGCTGTCGTGAAATTGCGCCCAGTCCCGCTCGTCTCGGAACCGGATCAGTGCTTGGAGGGCTTGTTCCATGCACCCAATGTACTTCATGCGCGCTGCAACACCCACCCTACCACCACAACGGAACACGAATAAAATAGGCCAGCGCGTCAGGGCTCGAACAACAAAATACCATAAAAAAAAGGCCAGCGCAAGCGCTAGCCTTAATTTCCGCGGTCTGGACGGGACTCGAACCCGCGACCTCCGCCGTGACAGGGCGGCATTCTAACCAACTGAACTACCAAACCAAAACGGGACGGCAAAGATAAAGACGGAACACAGACCTACAAACTTCCTCAGAACATTTTCGCGCGCCTCCTCAGAAACTCCACGAGCACAGGCTTATAGCCCAATGCCGTATCCACCTCTACCCAATCGACCCCTACGGCACCGCACCGCAATTTCATGTCTTGGGCAAACGATTCGGCCCGTTCGCGATAGGCCTCGCGGATTTGCATCGGCTCCACCTGGAGCGAACGCCCGGTTTCGGCATCGATCAATTTGTACGGGCGATTGTCCAGCCCCAGCTCCATTTCCAACGAGCGATTCAGGACGTGAAAGACCACCACATCGTGCTTTTTAAACCGCAAGTGCTGTAAGGCCGCGGTCAGGTCGTCGAGCGCAGCCCCCGTTTCGAACAGATCGGTAAACACCGCCAACATGCTCCTCGAGCGCATCCGCTCCGCCAACCGATTGAGCCCCTCGGCCAAATTCGACGAACGCGCATCGCCCTCTTCGTCGGCCCATACTCGACCCATTTGTTCGAACAACTCCCGCTGGTGCCGGGTGCTCAACCGCGCCTCTGAGACCGATTCGAGCCCCTGCCCCAGCCACGCCAATCCAAAGGCATCGCGTTGCCGCTTGAGCAAATGCACCAAAGCCGCCGAAGCCCGCATCGAAAACAACAGCTTTTGTTGATCGTCGGCTTCCGCCCCCTTTATCCCTCCCTTTGTCGCTTCTTCGGGGGGCCCCACCGGATAGCGCATTGAGCGAGAGCGATCGATCGCCATCCAACAGCGCAAATTCGTCTCGGCTTCGTACCGCTTTACATAGGGCTTATCGGTGCGCGCCAGGAGTTTCCAATCCAAGTGCCGGGTCGATTCGCCCTGCGCGTAGGCCCGGTGTTCGGCGAACTCGACCGAAAACCCTTGATAGGGACTCTGGTGCAACCCACTGATAAATCCTTCTACCACCCTGCGGGCATGCAAATCGAGTTTTTCGGCAAACCGCAACTCGGGGCGGTACAAATCGAGGGTGGGATTTTCGGCACTCATGCAGGGCTACAAGGTACAGAGGTGAGCACAAAAAAGCCCGCGGGTCGCAGGGACGCGCAGGCCATTACTGTTCAGGGATCGTGTTTAGAGCGCAGCGTCGATTTTCGCAGCCAATACGTTTTTCGGGGCCACACCCACTTGCTTGTCGACTACCTGACCGCCTTTGAAGACCAAAAGCGTGGGGATGTTGCGAATGCCAAAACGTCCGGCAATGTCGCCGTGCTCGTCAACGTTCAATTTGCCGACGACGGCCCGACCGGCATAGTCGTTGGAGAGCTCTTCGACCACGGGACCGACCATGCGGCAAGGACCGCACCATTCCGCCCAAAAGTCCACCAAAACGGGCTTGTCGGAATTCAGAACCAGTTCGTCAAAATTGCTGTTGGTGATTTCAATCGCCATGGTGTTGGAAATCTTGAAGATGAAACAAATCTGTACAATCCATCCCAAAGGGATGGCTGACTTCGTGCGGCAAAGATACACCCACCCGCAGGGCCGAAGGGTCGGCTGGAAGACACGAGGGAACATGAACCCATAGATAACGTCTATCCTTTGAGCAAATACTCCAACCCCTGGGCCTCGAGCAAATCAAACACCTGTTTGTTGAGTTCGATCCGCATTCGGGGCTTGGTTTTGAGCGTCAGGGTATACTCTTCGCCTACGGCGAGAAACTGTAAGGGAACCCCTTTGCCCGCCTCGGGTTGGTTGAGCTGCACCAGAGCGACCAATTCCTCGCGCATCCCGCTGACCAGTTCGAGCAATGGCAAACGAATGCTGAGCGACTTGGGCAATTCCGCCATGATGCGGGAGAGCAATTGAACTTGTTGTAGCCGCAGTTTTTTGCGGACCACATCGGGAGCCCCGTCGCGGCCGGGATAGGTACGCACCTCCCACTGGGCTTTGATCCACAAACACGCCCCGGTCTCGAACCAGTGCTTGAACTTGAGGCATTCTTCCCCATACAACCGCAGTTCATAGCGCCCTTTGTGGTCTTCGAGCAGCACCATGGCCATGGGTTCATCGCGTTGGGTGGTTCCGAATCGGGCCGAGGTGACCATGGCGCCAAAGGCCACTTCCTGAGGCCCTTCGTTTTCCAATTCGGCCAGCCCGTTGAGATCGCGGTCGGTAAAAAAGCGCATTTCGCGCCGAAACGGGTCGAGCGGATGCCCGCTGAGGTAGAGTCCGAGCACTTCCTTTTCCGAGGTCAGGCGCTGGCGTTCACTCCATTCGGGCACCTCGGGCAGGACCAAATCGGGCAACTCGCTGTCGGCGGTGTCGCCAAACAAACTCGCCTGGCTGCTCTCGTCCATGGCCCGCGCCGCCTGCGCATAGCGCATGGCCTTTTCCAAAAAGCTCTTTCCGTCTTCTTCGTGCAGCAAGGCCGCGCGCTTGCCCTCGCAGACCGAATCGAATCCGCCGCCCAACACCAAGCTTTGAAGCGCTGCGCGGTTCACCGATCGCGTATCGATGCGCTTGAGGAAGTCGGTAAAACTCGCAAACGGGCCATGGGCCTCGCGTTCGGCGATGATGCCATGGACGGCGGTTTCGCTCATCCCCTTGATGCCCAGCAATCCGAATCGAATGGCGCCCTTGCGGTTAACCCCGAACTGTTCGATGCTCTCGTTGACGTCGGGCCCCAAAACAGGGATGTTTTTCCGCATGCATTCCTCGAGAAAAAACGCCAGCTTCTCGGTATTCCCCATATTGTGGGTCAGCACCGCCGCCATAAACTCGGCCGGATAGTGCGCCTTGAGATAACCCGTGTGGAAGGCGACGACCGAATAGCAGGCCGCATGCGACTTGTTGAAGGCGTATTCGGCAAACTTTTCCCAATCGGTCCAGATTTTTTCGAGTACGGGACGGGGATGTCCGTTTTGCTCGGCCCCTTCCATAAACTTCGGTTTGAGCTCGTCGAGTTGGGCCCGGATTTTCTTGCCCATGGCCTTGCGAAGCTTGTCGGCCTCGCCCCGCGTAAAGCCCCCCAATTTGCGCGACAACTGCATCACTTGTTCTTGATAGACTGTGATGCCATAGGTCTCGGATAGAATCTCTTCCATCTCGGGTAGGTCGTAGGTGATGGGTTCCAGCCCGTTTTTACGGTTGGCAAAATTGGGAATGTATTCCATCGGGCCTGGGCGGTAGAGCGCGTTCATGGCCACGATGTCGTCGAACACATCGGGTTTGAGCATGCGCAGACTCTTTTGCATGCCCACCGATTCGAATTGAAACAAAGCGTTGGTATCGCCCCGGGCAAAGAGTTCGAGGGTTTTGGCGTCGTCTAGGGGGATTTCGTCCAAATCGATGGTGCGACCGTGGTTGCGTTCGATCAGGCTCAGCGCGGTTTGAATAATGCTGAGCGTGCGCAGTCCCAAAAAGTCCATCTTGAGCAGCCCCGCGCTTTCCACGACATCGTTGTCGAACTGGGTCACGGGCATCTTGGCGTCTTTTGGGGTCATGACGGGCACCAAATCGCTGACGTCTCGGGGGGCAATAATGACCCCGCACGGATGGACCCCAGTGTTCCGCAAGGCGCCTTCAATCTTCATCGCCGCCCGCAACGCCCGCCCAACCAGGCTTTGACCTTCGGCCAATTTGCGGAGTTCTCGGGCTCCGCTCATTTGCTCGGCCCGGCGCATTTTGTCGGCCAGTTCTTTTTCGGGAAGCCCCATCAAATCGGCCAAATCGATGCCATCGGGAATGAGCTTGGCAAATTGATTGGTCTCGGAAATCGGGACTTCGAGCACGCGGGCGGCATCGCGAAATGCCGATTTGGCCGCCAAGCTGCCGTAGGTGATGATTTGCACCACCTTTTCCTTCCCATATTTGTTCGAGACGTATTCGATCACCTTGTCGCGGCCCACGTCTTCGAAGTCGATGTCGATATCGGGCAGCGACACCCGGTCCGGATTGAGAAATCGCTCGAACAGCAAACCGTATTTGAGCGGATCGACGTTCGTAATCCCGGTGCAATAGGCCACCACCGATCCGGCCGCCGAGCCCCTTCCAGGACCCACGCTGACGCCCAGGGTTTTGGCCATGTTCGTAAAGTCCTGAACGATGAGAAAATAGCCTGGATACCCCGTTTTTTCGATGACCGAAAGCTCGAAGTCGATGCGCTCTCGGATATCGTCGGTCAGGTTGGGATAGCGGCGCTCGGCCCCCTGGTAGGTCAAATGCCGCAGATAGGCGTTTTCGCCCCGCTTGCCCCCGTCTTGGGCATCGGCGGGATCGACAAACTCGGCGGGAATGTCGAATTCGGGCAAGAGCACGGCCCGTTTGAGCTCGTATTCTTCGATTTGATCGCGGATTTTTCCGAGGGTTTCGAAGCTTTCGGGCAGGTCGCTAAACCGATCGGCCAGGGTTTGGGGGGCATCAAAAAAGTAGCGGTCGTTGGGCAAGGCCTTGCGAAAGGCATAGCCCCGCCCCACCGGGGTCGACATTTTGTGTCCGTCCTTGACGCACAACATAATCTCCTGGGCTTCGGCGTCTTCAGGCTCCGTATAAAAGCTCTCGTGGGCGGCGTAGTATTCGACCGCATGGGTCCGACACAGCCGCAACAATCCGCGATTGAGTTCGTCTTCTTCCGGCAAGCCATGGCGGTTGAGCTCGACGTAGAAATCGGCCCCGAAGTGTTCTTTCCACCACGAAAACGCCTGTTCGGCTTCGCGGTCGCCCACATTGAGCAAGAGCGAGGGCACTTCTCCGTCGAGCCCGCCGGTACTGGCAATTAGCCCTTCTTTGTATAGAAGCAGCAGTTCGCGGTCGATGCGGGGCACGTAATAGAACCCTTCGGCAAAGGCGATCGAAGAAAGCTTGATCAGGTTTCGATAACCGATCTCGTTTTTGGCCAGAAGCACCTGCCGGTATCCATCGTCTTTTTTGGTCCGGTCCAATCGATCGCGACACAGGTGAATCTCGAGCCCCACAATGGGTTTGATGCCGTTTTTCCGCGCTTCGTCGACAAAGACAAATGCCCCATAGAGGTTGTCGAAATCGGTCAGGGCCATGGCTTTGATGCCCATAGCGGCCGCTTTTCGGACCAGTTTGCGCACATCGCCCACCGCTTCTTGGACCGAGAACTGGCTGTGGACGTGCAGGGGTGTATACAAGGTCGGGTCGGGCCCCGAGCGTTCGGCGGTCTCCACAGTGGCTCCAGATTCCGCATCGGCCGCGGTTTCGGCAGGATCGACCCAAGTGCCCCAGGGATCAGGGACTATCGGGAGGGCGGGAATCCCATTCGGAAAGCGCTGGCGGAGCGCTTGGCCCTGCTCTGGGGTCCACGAAAGGCGAGCCCAGGGAATGGCGGCAATCCGAAGGGCCTCGAAAAAGCAACGGGCGGTGGCGTCGACGTCGGCTGCGGCATTGTGGGCGTCGCCAAAACCGGCTCCGAAGAGCTTTTGGTGGAGCTCGGTCAGGGTCGGCCACTTATAGCCTCCCCCCTTGCCCCCCGGAAGCGCGCAGTGGTCTTTGGTTTCTTCTTTGGTGTCGAGGGCTTTGAGGGCGGAAAGACCCGAGGAAAAGCCCGCATTGGCGTGTTCGCCCCGCACCACATCGAGGTCAAATTCGAGGTTGTGGCCCACGACCCAAGCCGCCCGAGCTACGGCCGCTTCGAACTGCGTCAATACCTCGTTCAATGGCTTTCCAAAGTGCAAAGCCTTGCCCGTGCTGATGCCGTGGACCTGGGTGGCGTTAAAGGGAATATTGAATCCATCGGGCCTAACCAGTTCATTGCCCAGCTCTAATACTTCTCCATCTGCGCTGCGCAGCTGCCAGGCCAACTGCACCAATCGGGGGGCCTTGCCCTGTACTTTGAGACCCGTGGTCTCGGTATCGAAAATGAGGATGTGGTTCTGTGCGTTTGCGGAATCGGACATGGGCTATGGCTCCAAAAATGTGAATCATAGGGACTTCGGGTTCAGAAAACCGACGAGCATCCCTGTCCTCAAGGTAGTCTGAGGTCGGCTCCCCTGCCCTTGGACGCGTTCGGAGTTTTTAACATCTTCCCTTGTTATCGTAAAGCCGCGATGCCTCGCGGCTCTTGATGATGCCCTACGGATCGGGGCGATGCCTCGCGGCTCTTGATGATGCCCTAAGAATCGGGACGATGCCTCGCGGCTCTGGATGATGCCCTACGGATCGGGGCGATGCAACGCAGCTCTGAGCGATCATCGTGCTGGGGCTGCGTGAGGGATTGCAGCGGCAGCGCCTGACGCGGCGCAGCCGGTCAGGACTATAGCGGAAAGCCCGGTGCTGATGCGCGGAGCGCCGTCAGCACACGCCCCCCTCGTCATCATACAGCCGCGATGTTATGCACCCCGATGCATCGCGGTACCTTCGCAGCATGATCGGAACCCAACGCATTGCCGTGGTGTTGCCCGCCTACAACGCTGCGCGCACCCTTGAACGCACCTATCGCGAAATTCCCCTCGACCTGGTCGACGAGGTCATTTTGGTCGACGACCGCAGTCGAGACGATACCGTCGAGGTGGCCAAAGGCCTCGGAATCCGGCACGTCATTGTCCACGATCGCAACAAGGGCTATGGGGGCAATCAAAAGAGTTGTTATGCCAAGGCGCTCGAGCTCGACTGCGATATTGTGATTATGGTCCACCCGGACTATCAATACACCCCCAAGTTGATTGCGTCGATGGCCCACCTGATTGCCAACGAGGTCTATCCGGTTGTGCTCGGCTCGCGGATTCTCGGCAAAGGGGCGCTCAAAGGGGGGATGCCTTGGTACAAATACACGGCCAACCGGATTTTGACCTTGATTCAGAACATCTTGCTGGGCCAAAAGCTGTCGGAGTACCATACGGGCTACCGGGCGTTTTCTCGAAGAGTGATTGAATCAATTCCCGTCGAGCGCAACAGCGACGATTTTGTGTTTGACAACCAGATGTTGGCGCAGATTTTTAAAGCGGGTTTTGAGATTGCCGAGATTACCTGCCCGACGCGCTATTTTAAAGAAGCCAGTTCGATCAACCTCAAGCGCAGCGCGATTTACGGACTTGGGGTGCTCAAAGTGAGCCTCGAATACCGGCTTTCGAAATGGGGATTGTATACCCCGGCCTATCTGAACATTGCCGAACGCGCTTTTTCCTGAAATTCGCCAAGGCGTACCTTCGGAATTCTCCTCGGACTTTCAACCTACCTAACAAGCAACCTCATGATTCAGGCATTCAAAAAGAACTGGTGGATTTGGACCCTTCGCGGATTGGTCTTTGTGGTCTTTGGTCTGTTGGTCTTGGCCACCCCGATCAACAACGTTTTCCGCTTTTTGGCTTTTTTGTTTTTGGGACTCGGGGCGCTCGAATTGTTTTTGGGAATTCGCGTAGCCAACAATGCCGCGAACCGATCTTTTTGGTTTATCAATGCGGCCCTCGATCTGGGTTTTGCTGTTTTCATTCTCGTTTCGAGCAACAGCGAAGAAGTCTACAACGATGCCCTGGGGCTGTGGTCGATTTTGATTGGTGGATTTATGCTCTACCAAGGATTTAGCCTGAAGCAGAACCGGATTATTATGCTCATTCTGGGGATGGTCTTCGTCGCTTCGGGTTTTCTGTTGATTTTGGACGTCCTCGACGATGGAACGGCTTCTACGCAAATCGCGGGGCTGTTTACGTTGATTTTCGGCTTGTTCCTCACGCTCTATTCGTTCCGTTGGAGACCGAGCAAAGAGGACCGGATCCGCTGGTTGGAACAGGACAAGGAGCGCGCTGCGGCCGTTGCCGAAAAGGCGGAAAAAGCACGGCTCAAGGCGGAATCGAAAGCCCGGGAATTGAACGAGGCTTCGCGCAAAATGGATGCGGATTAATGGGGTAATGGGGTTGGGTGCTTTGTGCATGTCGGGCTACTGACCTTCGGTTGGCGTAATTCAGGTCAATTTTGGCTCCTTATTGTTATACCCACGATCGATGAAGTCTGTTTTGCTCCTCGCGTTCGCTTTTCTTTGGGCGCCTTTGGCCGAAGCGCAGAAACCCAAGCCTCCGTTTGCGGTGGGCGATGTCCTGCCCGCCATGGAATGGCAGGACGCCAACGGTGTGCACCACACTTTTGAGAGCCTTTCTGGGGGTAAGACGCTGATTGTGGTCTTTTACCGGGGCGAATGGTGCCCGTATTGCTCGCGTTATTTGAGTGCTTGGACCGATTTGGCGACGCTGATTGACGAAAAGGACGCGGTGCTGGTGGCCCTTTCTCCGGAGGTTCCGGAAAAGCAAAAAGCGATGATCGACAAAACCGAATCGCCGTTTTTGTTTGTCAGCGATCCGAACAGTGTGCTGGCGCGCTCCTGGGGGATCTCCAAGCCGGTTTCGGGCAAATTGGTCGAGCGTTTGGCTACTGATCAGGAAACCGACGCTCCCGAGCTTCCCGTACCAATGACCGTGGTGATTGGGCCCGATCGGGTGGTGCGCTACCTTCACTTCGACCCCGATTACCAGAAGCGCCCCGATCCGATGGAGGTGGTGAAGTGGTTGTGATGATTTCGGGTTTTTGGGTATCCCTCTGATATTAAGCGCTGTTGGTCAGTCGGAGTCATTCGACTCGGCCGAGCGACGGCATGCGACTTAACGAAATGGTACGGTATCAGGGTGCCGTTTCTATGCTCTTTAAGTGAGCCTCAAATGCGCTGGGCGATAGAATTTGCGCTGATAGAAATGGATTCAACGCCAACAGTGCTTGATCGCCCGTAACGAGGAAATCGGCTTTCGAAAAGTCAATTAAGTCCAAAAGGAAATTGTCTTTCTCATCGCGACAAAGGGTGTGGACCGGCTGAATGGATACCTCTATGGCGATCGTCTGTAAGAGATCGATCAATTCAACCACTGCCTTTTCCGGAAAGTACTTTTTCAGCTTTTCCCGTTGAGTTACTTCTTGAATTTCGGCCAAGAGTTGTTTTGTGGTAATCAGAACGATGCTTCCATTCGAGATCTGTTCCTGAATGACGGCAAGACGTTTTCCGATTAAGAAGCTTATTCAAATATTCGTGTCGAAAATTACGCTAATGACCCCGCTTTTCATACCGTTCTTGACGCACGATTTCCACTTCGCGATCAATTGTCTCCAAATCGAGTTCGTTAGTTCTAAGAGTCTTGAGTAAGCGCGTGAGTTTTGTTTCGATGGCCTCTTTTTCCAATTCCTGCGATAACTTAATCTGTTCCGCTTTGGGCAATTGCTTCACCAAGGCCAGGATTTGGTCAAAAGTTAAATCAATTTGAAGAGCCGCCTTCATTTTAGGTGCTTTTCACAAATTTACAAAAATGCGCCTTGTCTGGCTGAACGTCGGGTGCCTCTACCCCGGCTCAGCCGAGCGACTGCTGGAGATCGGTGCTTATCCCTTCGGGAAGTACTTGTAGATGTCTTTACGGTGAAGGCAGCGAACGAAGGTGATTACATTCCCTTCTGCTTCAACGCCCAAGCGATAGTCGGCGATACGGATCCGATACAAGTTGGCGTACCCTTGGAGCTTCTTGATCCCTTTTATTCCGTCAACGGACGTGCTGTCCTTGACACCTTGGAGCAATTGGAGCACTTGTTTGTTCAGACTCGGTACTTTCAGCTTTCGCAAGTCCTTTTCAAATTGCTTATCAATCTGCAGAATCACGCTCCAGTTGAATCATAAAACTTTCTACGTCAACGAATTGCCCCGTTTTCCCCTGCTCAATGGCTGCGGCCAGACCTACATCTTCGGCAGCTTCTTCGGTTAAAATGGAAACCTCTATGCCCAACTTTTTGGCCAAAAGCACCAGAAGATTCAAGTTCTCTTTGGATTTCGCTTTGAGGATGACGGTATTCATGGCTTAAGGCTTCTCTCAAAGATAAGAAAACGCGCGCTGTGGGTGTGGAGGGGGTCATTTGGCTCAGCCGAGCGACGGGTGTTGCTTGAAACCTGCGCCTAGGTGGGGGGTATACTGCTTTTTCAAGTCGTTATTTTTTCAAAGGCTTTCGCTTAGCCGAACGTATGTTCAAAAGCTCTATTTGCCTTTCCCTGGGCTTGATGCGATAGGTCAAAATAGTGTGGTGGACCATCGGGCCACGGTATACATTCTTTTGTTTACCTGACTTTTCGAGGATTTCGGGATGCTCGGTCAACAGCTTAAAAAAGTGGAAAGAATCCCGTACAAAGTTCTGTACTTCCCGCTCTGTCCAGTTTTTCCTTAAATGCGCAATGATTTCCTCAAAACCCTTTTCCGCCTGTGGCGTCCAGACGATTTCTAAAGCCACTTTTCGTACTTCTCGCGGATTTCCAAATGGGGTTTAACCTCTCCCTTATCCGCTTGCAAAAGCCCTACTTCGATCTCTGCCTTTTCTTCGACTGTGATCGTGTCCCACCAATCGGCATTCTCATTTCGAAGGGCTTTAATTCTGGCAATCATGCTTTCATCGGTCAGCTGTGCCAACCACTGGATGAGTCCCAATTTTTCTGCTTGCATGTCCATAATTACAAAATTAACCCGCTTTTATATTGGACCGCACATTTCCGGACAACAAGATTGCTCCTTTACCCGCGATGGTATTTAGTCCTATTCCCCGCTCCCGCGCGAGTCCTCTCGCGTGGTCTGACACACTCTGCCTCAATGACCGACTTTGCCTGCTGCGCGAATCCCTTCGCGCGGTGTGTTTCGTTCGTTTGAAGCATCCAGTAGTGGTTGACGGGCATGGAGCGGGACCGGGGCAAAGCGGGGGTGTTGGTCTAAGGTAGGGGTTTGGGAGGTATTCCAAAACACTTCAAAGCGAGAGGACTGCACTTCCTCGATCGAACTTAAACAAGTGTCTCATACTTCTCCAGTTTCGATAAACTCGTCCTTCGTTGGGGCGTAGCTTGGAACCTACGCCCAGGGGGGGGCGGAATGGGCGCGTACTCGGGCGGACAATTTTGTTCCATCCACGTGGTAAACTCCGACTCCGTCATATTGAGCTCTACGTTGCGCGAGGCAATCAACTCCTCCCACCCCCCGCTCCCGCGCGAGTCCGCTCCCATGGCCTGACGCGTTAAACAGTCAATGACCGACTTTGGCCGCTGCGCGAATCCCTTCGCGCGGTGTATCTCGTTCGTTTGAGGCATCCAGTAGAGGTTGGTGGGTATGGAGCGGTACCGGGGCACAGCGTGGGTGTTGGTCTAAGGTAGGGGTTTGGAGGAGTATTCTAAAACACTTCAAAGCGCGAGGAATGCATTTCCTTGATCGAACTTAAACAAGTGTCTTATTCTTCCTCGGTTTCGATAAACCCGACCTTCGTTGAGGCGTAGCTTGGAACGTACGCCTAGGTGGGGGGTTACCAGGCCGATTTTGCACGATCGTACCAAACGAGATTCAATTCTATCACTTGCTTGAATCCTTGATCTGCCGTTGCCAATGGAATTCCCAAGTGAAGCGCTGTTGCCATCACAATGGCATCGGGCAATTTGATCTTGTATGCCGTGCGTAATTCTACCGTCTTCTCCTTTATGGAGTTGTTGATGTCGATTACGACACACTGATCCAGAAAAGCACGAATGTTTTCTCGATCCTTCGATTTCGAATAAGAAAAACCCAATAACTCGAGTTCCGTTACGAACGAAACATACACCTGCTTCTTGTCTAAAAACGTGGCTACGGTTCTGTCGCCTTGAAAAAGATAGAGGGCTATATTCGTATCAATCAGCAAATTACTCCCACTCATCGCGCATGCGCCTTTGGTAATCTAGGGCATCTTCTTGCACATCGAACAATGGACAGAATCGCCACGCATCCATTTCTTGCATCGGGCGTTGGTTCGACAACTCAGCCCACAGCAATCGTTGCTCTTCTATCGTACTTCCTTCTTTTAAGACCACAACCACAACCCTAGTTTTTTTTGTTTGTCTAAAGATAAGAAACGAATGGGTATGTACGCTTCCCCTAAAAAATGGGCTTCAATAAGGGTCATTTGGCTCAGCCGAGCGACGGCGTAGCTTGGAACCTACGCCGAGGTAGGGGTTTGGGGGGATAATCTAAAACATTTCAAGGTGAGAGGACTGCACTTCCTTGATCGAACTTAAACAAGCGTCCTATACTCCTTCGGTTTCGATAAACCCGACCTTCGTTGGGGCGTAGCTTGGAACCTACGCCCAGGGGGGGAATTCTAAAACACCTCAAAGCGAGAGGACTGCACTTCCTTGATCGAACTTAAACAAGTGTCTTATACTCCTTCGGTTTCGATAAACTCGTCCTTCGTTGGGGCGTAGCTTGGAACCTACGCCCAGGGGGAGAGGTGAAGCTGTACTTCTTATATTCCATTAAAAGTTAAAAATCAAAGTAATAAATCAAAACAGTGCATAGTAAAGTTGACATCAGAAGTTCACGAAACTACTTGCAAATCAACTCAAAAACCTTCCACTCATTCATCTTCAATTTCTTTTCGTTTATCCAAACTTCATTAAATGCTCCTGAGAAACCTAACTTCCTTTCAAAGGAACCTTTCAAATGCACTAACTCAATTTCTCCGCATTTAAGATTTCGCTTTGCTAGAACAATAATAGTATCATTACTATAACTAAATCGACCGCGTATGCAATAATAATCTCTATTAAATATTTCGACAGTATCAATGTAGACTAAAGTGTCGGAAATATGAATATCAATATTATAACGATCAGAATTATACACACATGGCGTATAATTATAATATTTAAACAAAACAGGCAGAATGAAAAATAGTAACATAATATTTAAACTTTAATATATTTTAGTTTTACTCGATGTTCCCTTTTTTCTTACATCAAGTCCGACAGGTATATGCTTATTTTTCGGATCTGTCGTTATAAGAGGAATTAACTCTACTCCCTGCACCCGATCGAGCTTCGCGGCTTCTGAATGTGCACTATTGTAACCTTCTTTATAGTCACCACCAGGAAAAAGCTTGGCACCAATAAAAGCTTCATTAATCTCATGGATTAACGCCTCTCCTGGACTCTCACCTCTAACTTCAGCCAGTTTTGAACTAATATCTGCATTCACAATTTGATTAGCAATTACTTTACCCACTTCTTTACGTAAATCAGTGCTCCCTTCGTACATCGCAGGAATTAACATAATATTCTTTTCACCATCTTTCTGACTGTCTAGAATTCTTGCTTTTGTAGTTTCTAATATGACATCAATTTCTGCACTATTAATTGCCTCAAGTAACTTTTCTTCTGCTGCATTCAACGGCTCACCAGTGGCAGTCAGTTTACAAGTATTTGGATCCCATTTGATATCAAGTGATGTCGCTTCATTTAATTGATTTGCCGCAACTTCGGCATCTGGACCGATAATATATACTTCACGTCCGTCAGGATCGATAATGGTAATCGGATTGTTCATTACGAAAGAGTAGGGAGTCCAACTCGGATATTTCGCGGCCAATGGATCCACTGTCAACCATGTGCTCCACTCCGGCGCATAATACCGCGCCCCGTAGTAGCCATAGCCCGTTTCGGTATCAGTTTCTTTCCCATTAAACTGATACGCGCTTTGGAAACTGCCCCAGGGGGTGTTTTGCTCGGCCCCTTCGACTGGTTTCGACTGGGCTTCGCCAGGCTCAGCCCGTGGCTCAGCCCAAGCGCTCAGGGGCCGTAAATTTTCTATCAATAATGAATTGCTGGACCCGCAGAAGAAATTCAGATTCGGGTGGCCTTGGGGATCGGTGGGTATGGAGCGGGACCTGTGCAAAGCAGCGGTGTTGGTCTAAGGTAGGGGTTTGGGGGAGTATTCTAAAACACTTCAAAGCGCGAGGACTGCACTTCCTTGATCGAACTTAATCAGGTGTCTTATTCTTCTTCAGTTTCGGTAAACCTGTCCTTCGTTGGGGCGTAGCTTGGAACCTACGCCCAGATGGGGAAATAGGAATTCATTCTTCATACAAAATCGTACAACTTATAACAGATTCGGGCGGTATTCTATAGACTCTAACTTCTGCTAAAGTACAATTGCTATAAACGCTTACCTTAAAAAGCAAACCATAACTAATACTTGATATGCAATATGAAAAATCATCTTCTATTGGCGCTAGCTGAAAACAATTCTCATTTGGAGACAGTCTAATACTCTTCGCAAAATTCAAATTCCAGTGACCATTTAAACTATTGTCAACTCCTAACATTCGGAAAACATCTACAATTGCGAAATCAAAACTCTCTTTTAAAATACAAAACTCTTTATACTTGTCTTCATTATTCATATATTGAGATTCCATGAGAGCAATAGTATCTAGAGAGGATATCCCATAGAGTTTTATCTGAGCCGCACTTATAGAACTCAAGAAAAGACACAAAATTAAGGATATCAATCGATTACCATTCATCGAGTTCCAATGTGAAGGTGATGTCTATGCATATGGTGCGCCCGATCTTCCGTGAAAGGAAAACCTTTAGGATAAACATAATTTTGATTGAAACCCCATAGATCAGCTGTTCTTAGAAAACTATATGTTGCATACCAAAGATAATCTTCATTATTCATACCTCCTGCAGAGAGTGAATTCCAACATGTAGAGCAATTGGAGGAACCTATATTCTGATTTTCTCCATTACCGGCTCCAGGATATCGAATGTCTATATCTCTTCCGTCGGTATGAGTTGCAGTATGGCCACTTATATACCCCGATGGTCCCGAAATATCATCAAAGTGAATAAAGAATGATAACGCATTATCAGCATGATCATAGAATAACCCCAATAACTGTGCAGCAGCTGCAGGTTGTGCCCAATTATCGCCACCAGAATCTCGGTCACCATAGCGTCCCCAATTTGGTCCAGACTCCGGGAACTTTACGAATCCATCTTTATTTATGTCAAGAGTATAAGAATCCATCGTTTCGCCATCATTGTTCTGAATAAGATAAGTGTGCTGTTTTGAATTTTGGACGAATATCCTATCAATGGTCTGACTTGAAATGTTGATTTTAAAGGTATCTCTGCCATCGGGATCGATAATATTAATCGGATTATTCGCGACGAAATGAAATGGCGTCACGCTAAAGAACTCCCCCGCCAACGGATCTACGGATAACCATACCGACCACTCCGGCGCATAATACCGCGCCCCGTAGTAGCCATAGCCGGTTTCTGAGTCAGTCTCCTTCCCATTAAACTGATACGCGCTTTGGAAACTACCCCAGGGGGTGTTTTGCTCGGCCAAGACGTCTCCGAAGGCCCCATAGAAGAAATACTGATATGGATTGCCAAGCGGATCAGTCACCAATTCGACATGCCCTAAATAATCCGGGTGGTACCAATACAGCAAGCGGTAGTCGTCGCATTCAATGCCATACAAAAGCTCCGCCCAATAGGCACTCAACTCGCAAGCACAACGCTCCCCAGCAATCGAATAGGGACTGCCCTCTCGGGGCGTTTCCCACAACGAACCCGGAGGCGGAATGGGCGCGTACTCGGGCGGACAATTTTGTTCCATCCACGTGGTAAACTCCGACTCCGTCATATTGAACTCTACGTCGCGCGAGGCAATCAAGTCCTCCCACCCCTCTTGGTTTTCATCGCCTACCTCAATAATGCTCAGCTCTTTCAAGACATCCGCCAATTCCCATTCCGCGCTAACGGCCGGTTTCACCGTGCAAGGCGATTCTTGAGGGTTCGGAATTGCTTGAGCACCATGGCCATGTTGGTTGGGCGCATTGGGATCAAGACAAGGCGTTCCCCCCAATTCGCTCGCCACCCGAATGGCCCCCATATAATAATGCTTGGTGTAGTCCATCCAATCTCGAAACGGAGTCACCACAAGGTACGGATTTACATAGACTTTGTATTCCGTCAACACAGAATTGCCCAAACCTTGGTTGAC
>Ga0247844_1002363_pt1 | contig 31033 bp, 21 predicted proteins | sample LaCtaG_FD_192421 | JGI IMG/M metagenome (GOLD analysis project Ga0247844, IMG submission 192421) | Freshwater microbial communities from meromictic Lake La Cruz, Castile-La Mancha, Spain - LaCruzMarch201714.5m_1 | ecosystem: Environmental > Aquatic > Freshwater > Lake | place: Spain: Castile-La...
CCGCTACCGTCCGTATTAAGTTTGAAAATAGAACCATACCCTTCGGCTCCGGCTGAAGTCATCCCCCACAGTTCTGTTTGAGCAACTATCCGGGTAGAAACAAACACGACCAGGAAAACCAGTGCTGGCAGCATGCCGCAGGAGAGAAAGCGAAAGGGGGAAGTAGCTTTTTTCATGTAGAATTTTTTTGAGCGTGAAAAAATGCTTGTGAGCATTGAATTGTCAGCATCACTTGGAAACTGAAGTATAAATGTGGTTAGAATTATTTCTGAGGCATATGATTGTCAACCATTCGGAATTTCCGAACAGTTGCATTTTTTGCAAGGGTTCACTTTCCGATACAAAAAGTGATGTGCATTGATTGTCAAGTAGTTGTGAAAATTGGGTACAAGTGGGGTACATATCTGCAAAATGAGGAATTTTTACTTTTCTTTAGGCTCTTGAAATAAATTACGATACCTTCGGTTTAAAGAAAGTATTATTGAATCGTGTAAATTTCCGCAGTTCCATAAACTTTTTGATTCAGACAGTTGATTTATATTTAAATTCGTTTCATTTAAATTCGCCTTACTCAAATCCGCATCCTTTAAATTCGCCTTACTCAAATCCGCTTTACCCAAATCCGCGTTTCTTAAGTCCGCCCTAAACAAATCCGCCCCAATCATATCCGCCTCGCTCAAATACGCATTGGCTAAATTCGCATAAGTCAAATCCGCATGACCCAAATCTGCATGACCCAAATCCGCAAGACCTAAATCTGCATGACCCAAATCCGCAAGGCTAAGATTTGCCGAACTTAGATCTGACAAACTCAGATTTGCCGAACTCAGATTTGCCCCACTCAGATTTGCCCCACTCAGATTTGCCCCACTCAAATCCGCCCATTCCAGATTTGCCCCTCTCAAATCCGCACCAACTGAAGATGCTTCTTGCAAATCTGCCCTTTCAAAAGTAGCAGATCTGTAAATTTTCTGCAAAGTAAAAGTATCTAACGGCAATAAGGTAAGCGTTATTAATAGGTGTCCTCGCTCTGGGCTTAGTGGCTCTTCTATCAAATCATCCCATCCCATATACTGATACGGTTTAAAAGAATAGCTCAATGCCGCAATTTGCCCAATTAAGGATTGACTAAGTTTGTATTTTCTTCCATCTTTTTGTTTATAAGAAAGTCCCTTTTGCTGGCTCTCAATTTCTCTATCCACTTTGTCCATTATATTGCTCATCAAAACAATCAATGCACTTTTTCTACTGGCTTCTGATAGGAGCATTTGCTGGCTCATTAATTCTGTTTGGCTATCAATTTTAATGTTTTGCGCCTCCAACAACGCATTTTGATTCATCAGCAAGAGCGTACCCGTAAGCCCACCCAACGAAACAAAAATCCCCAAAACCCATTGCCACCACCAATTCCTAAAACGACTCCAGACAAACCAATTTGCCAAACGTGGCAAAATAAACCTTACCCGATCGCGGACTTCGGGAGCATCTTTCAATAACTGGTCTGTAAAACGGTTAATAATTGCATCCGATACTTTTTGCGCGTCCTCGATAATCTCCCCTGCGTTTGCCGCCTGGCTGCCAAAAATCAGGGTACTAATCTGCTTCTTAAAGGCATACAGCAAAATGAAGGTCAAAATCAAAACCCCGAAACTGGTTAGGGTAACGACATAAAAGGTTTGGGTGATTTGTGGCAAGTGTTCATGGTATGCCAAAAAACCGGCAATACCCACCAAAATGCCAATGACCATTCCCGGCAAAAGGTTGCGGATAGATAAGGGGCTTCCGCTTGTGGGCGGGGTCGCTGTTTCCGGTTTGGGTTCGGGTGCGGGCTGCGAATCTGGATTGGGTTTCGGTTCCATGTATTTGGATTTTTAAGATAAAAACTACACCACCCCCACTTTGTCCACCTCCCCCATTATCCTATCCGTTTCCACCAAAGCCACAATGATTTTCTGGTAGTGCAAAATATCCTCAAAACCCAATTCCCGGCCTTTGCGGTCTTTCAGCCACTTTTGCGCGGGTTGGTAGCCGCCGATGTAAAACTCCCAGGCGACGGGCGGCACGTTGGCGAAGTGCTGCGTTTCGTTGATGTACACATTCCCGTTTTCGTACTTCAGCTTGCGCACTACGTTGTCCCCATCGGCGGGGTATTGGGTGAGGTACTTTTCTACTTTAGGGCTTTCCAAAAGATGGATTTGCCGCAACTCCCCACCCAGGGCGACCAAAGCCCAAAACGTGGCCGCGTCCTTTGGATACGGCACACGGGGGAAGTCAATCTTTAAAAATTCCTTGTACGTTTCCCGGTAGGTAGGCGAATGCAAAACAGCGTAGATGTAATCCAGTAGATCAATGGGGGCGAAGGTGGCCGGGTCTTGCTCCTTTTCGTTCGTGAATTTCAACCCGATTTTTTGGGCGATTTGCTGGACAATGGCGGGGTTAAGGTTGGGTGTTCTTTCGGTTTGATCGAGGGTGATTTGAATGGAGCTTTTAGGATAAATATACAAAGGGAAAATATAAGGGTTTGCATGGGCAGTTTCTATAACATGGAAGTCAGTAATATTTCTGCTAATAAATGTATGTTGATATGATTCATTGCGATGTGCCTTGTTTAAGACCAGTCCAATATTTTCACCTTTAAGAAAGTGCTGCATTACTTCTCCTCGGGGCATACAATGGAAACCCTTTGATTTCCCTGTATAATAGGTAAACCTATCATCGAAAGGGCGGTAAGAAATTTTAGTGATCCTTTCAAAGTTTGGCCCTGAATTTAGAAGGTCATTTTTAGCAAAATTTACTGTCCAGTCTCTTGCATCTGCTCCCAGCTTAAACTTTAAACGTGCCACCTCGCTTTCTAAAGTCAAAAACTCATTTATTGTATTTTTTACACTCTCCTTACTTTCATGAATTGTAAAGGCATCTCTTGCTGTAACGATTCCTACTGAGGAGAGTCCAAACATCTCTCTGACTGAAAAGCCTTGTTCATAAATATTTTGAACATCAAAATCCTTCGCTAAAAAAAAGTAATTTGGAGCAGCATTCTTTAACTCTGTAAATGAAACGGTTGAAATCGAATTTTTCAAAAGGAATTGATACTTTAATTCACGTTTTCCATACAGGTCAAAATGGAAAACCTGACCTAATTCATTAACTTTTTTCTTATCCGTTTTTATAAACAAGTTAATGCTCACCCCTTGTTGTATATCAAATACATTTACGTCTGGTGATCCATCCGGCGCAACTTCTTTTTTTATACTGTTGCCATGAAGGTCAATAATGTAAATTTTATCGAAAGTCCTGAGTAGATTCCATCGCATTCCACGCAGCGTTGGATTATCTAAAAAACTGTGAGGGGTAATAAATGCTAAAATTCCATCGCCATTTTTTTCAATAAAATGTTGCCCGAAACGAATAAATTTGTTTTCGTCTGCATTTATCCATTTAGCATTTCTCTCTTTCAGTTTTTCTTTGCCTTCGGGCTCTTTTTTGTAGTCTTCCATCAGCTTCAATATCCAATTGCTTTTATTTGTACTCTCCCCTCTATATGGTGGGTTTCCTAGTACCACCATTACAGGTGCATCCCGTTTGACCTGGTTGGCTTCATTGGCCTCATCGCTCAACCAATTTGAAAACAGCGTTCCCGCATCCGGGTGGCTTTCTTCCAAGGAATTGGTGAGATACACCCTTAAACGTTGGTCTTTGGTAGGGTTAAACCCTGTTTCAGTGAGTAACAAATCCAGTTTTAAATGTGCCATTGCATAACTCGCCATCAGCAATTCAAACCCATTCAGGCGTGGTATCAGGTCGTTTTCTACATACTTGCTCCAAATTCCTTTTTGCCCTTCAAACTTTTGGTGAATCTGCTTGATTACTTCGGCCAAAAAAGTGCCTGTGCCTGTCGCCGGGTCTAGTATCTGTACTTTGTGAACCTCCTTTTCAACCTTTTTGCCCTGCACATCTACTTTGATTTTCGTCTTTGAGGTGTCGGCTAAACCTTGCGAAAGGCCAAACTCTGTTTTCAAAATGTCATCCACGGCGCGAACAATGAAGTTTACCACGGGTTCGGGTGTGTACCAAACCCCACGGGCTTTGCGCAAGGCCGGATCGTAAGCCGCCAAAAAGGTTTCGTAAAAGTGAATTACCGGGTCTTCCTGTTTGGTGCGTGTGCCGAAATTGTGCATGATTTCAGCCACATCGGAGGCTAAAAATATCTGTACCAGTTCATCCACAATCCAAACCAAACGGTCATCCAGGTCAAAGCCTGCAATATCCTGAAACAGTCGCCGCAAAAACGGGTTGGTTTTCGGTATCAGGGTAGCCGCCTCCTGTCGGCTAAAGGTGGGCAAAGTCGGGTCGTGGTAGCGGGCGGCAAACATCCCGTAGGCAATGGTTTGGGCGTATAGGTCGGCAAACGCCCTGTTTGTAATGTCGTGAATCAGAACGGTTTTAAAGGTCTGCATTTGCCCTTTCAAGGCACTGTTACTTTTTTGCTCATCATCGGCGTTCAAAGCCTTTTCAATGACATCAGCCATTAGTTTTGCCCGCCCTGCCATCATTTCGGCCAACTTGGTCGGGTTTTTAATGGTTTGCGAAATGGTGGCCGCAAAGTTTTTAAACAGGCTGTTGAACGTGTCGAAGTTTTCAGGCAGGGCAATGATTTTGCCGCCTTGTATTTCTGCAATGGCGACTTTGGTAACAAAGAGGCCGTCTTTGTAAAAATGGAAGTCGAGGTAATCGGTAAAAACCAGGTTATTGAGCGAGGCGCGGTAGCGGTCAAACTGTTCTTTCAGGGATTTGCTTGCCAGGTCAACCCCAATATCTTTTGCCTCAATGTAGCCAACGGGAATGTCCTTTGTGGTAAGGATGTAATCAGGTGCGCCACACGCAATGCGGGCGGGTTCGTTCGTTACCAGGACATCAGGCAAAAGGGTAGTAAGCAGGGTTTGAAGGTCGCCCCGGTAGCTATGTTCGCGGCTGATTCCCGTTTGGTAGCGGGTGTTGAGGATTTGGACGTATTGGGCAAGGTTCATGCAAGGCTTTTAGATGAAGGTGTGAGCATTGCGACAAATGTATTTCGTTTAGCCCTTACCTGTGCAACAAAAGCCAAATCTACCTAATGAGTTGTCAAGAGATACTTGACACCAGCCCGGATATGCCATTGCCTTCTATCCAAGGTTTTCAATATCATCTAAATCTTTTGGGCGGGCAGAAGCTCGTTTGGCTTGCAACAAATCGAAAAGGCGCAACGCCCGTACTGAAAGATTATCTGTGACTTCGAACCACTCGGATTGAGCAAAAGCAGGCTCAAAATCCAATCCCTTTACCTTTGTCATGATATCAATGGATACAGGTGGGCGGCCAAACGTGAAAACTTCAAATTGATCGGTATCCAGGAATCGCTCAACAGTCATATTAAAAACGGACATCCCAAATTGAGTAAATGCCTGTCGCAATCGTTGATAGTTCTCGGAAGTGGGCTGTACCCAAAGATCCATATCGCCGGTGGTGCGATAATAACCATGTAGGATTACGGAATATCCACCCACAAGAATATAGGCTACCTCACTCGCGTTGAGCGCAGCGATAAAATCTTGAAAATCAGGGTTAAAGATGTTTTGGCGCATAATCCTCCCGGCGACGTATCGAAAAATGGGTGCGGTCTAGGGGTTGTTCCTCCTCGGCATTGAGATTCCAGGCGCAACAGGTCAAGTACCATGCAGCAGCCAACCGTTCGCGTGCTGGTTTTGACAACCAGTATGCCCGCTGATGCGAGGCAGATTCAAAAGTGTTGATGGTAAAAGCTTGGCGGTCTAAACGATACATCTGTGTCTTGTTTCAGGCAAAATTAACTTACTTTCCAATACAAAACTTCCCAAAAATATTCCCCAGCAAATCCTCCACCCCGATTTCCCCCGTAATTTCCCCCAAATAAGCCAGCGAACGCCGAATATCCTGCGCAATAAAATCACCTGTAATATTCGAGTCCAGTCCTGTTAATACATCGGCCAAAGCCTCGTCGGCGCGGCGCAGGGCATCGTGGTGGCGGGCATTGGTGACGACGGTGCTTTCGGTGTTTACGCCCTCGCCAGCGGCTGCTTCGAATAGTTTTTCTTTTAGATACTCGATGTTCATAGCGTTTTTCGCCGATACCGGGATCAAGGAACTTCCCGAAAGTTTATCCCGAGTACTCGGGACGGAAAGTTGCGAGCCCACTTCTCCCAGTAAATAAGGATGCACCCCCGGCAATGTCGGATCCAACAACCATGCGGTATCAAACAGCGGATTTCGGTCCATTTTGTTGCAAACGACCACCAAGTCAGACTTTCCAAGTCTTGAAGACTTGGAAAGTCTCTCCAGGTCTTCATGAACCTCGCGGATGGTCATGCCCCCCGCCACATCCCACACATACACCAGGATAGCCGCCTGCTCGATTTTTTCCATCGTGCGGGCCACCCCAATGGCCTCGATGGTGTCCTGCGCTTCGCGGATGCCCGCCGTGTCAATGAGCCGAAACTGTATGCCCCGGATGTTCAGCACCTCTTCGATGGTGTCGCGGGTGGTGCCAGGGATGTCCGAGACGATGGCCCGCTCTTCGTTGAGCAGGGCGTTGAGCAAGGTGCTTTTTCCGGCATTGGGTCGGCCAGCAATGACGGTGGTCACGCCCATTTTCAGGGCATTGCCTAGGGCAAAAGATTGAATGAGTGGACGGAGATGCTCGCGGATTTGATTGACCAACTTTTTGAGGTCATTTCGGTCGGCAAATTCCACGTCTTCTTCGCCAAAATCGAGTTCAAGTTCCACCAGACTGGCGAAATGGATAAGCTCTTCCCGCAGTTTTTGAATCTCGTTTTTGAAACCGCCCCGCAGTTGGCGAATCGCCACATCGTGGGCGGCCGCGCTTTCTGAAGCGATGAGGTCAGCTACGGCTTCGGCCTGGGTGAGATCCATTTTCCCGTTGAGAAAAGCCCGCAGGGTAAACTCTCCAGGGTCGGCCAAGCGGGCGCCTTTTTTCAAACATAACTGTATGATTTCCTGCAAAATATACGGCGATCCGTGACAAGAAATTTCGGTGGTGTCCTCGCCGGTGTACGAGTGTGGCCCTTTAAAAAGGGTAACCAACACCTCGTCCAGGATGCGTTCATGCTCGTCCACGATCTTGCCAAAATGCGCCGTGTGGCTGGGTTGGTTCTCCAGTCTTTTTCCCTTAAAAATGGTATCCGTGAGGATGATCGCCCTCGGGCCTGATAAGCGGAGGACGCCGATAGCGCCTACCCCTGGTGGCGTGGCCAGCGCGATGATAGTAGAAGATAAATCGGGGAGATTCATGGTGTGTTGTGCAGATAAAAGAGGCGAAGGATAAAATGATTAATATTTTTCCGCCCAAAATTCGTGTTATTTTATGGAACCCGATCCGATACCTACCGATAATCGCCCTGAATGGCTCCGTGCGCTGACGGAAAAGAGCTGGAATTTGGAATTAGTGATCTCTGGTGCAGCGATCTTTTTGGCAAACTACCTGCCCGATGCGGTAGACTCCCTGCTCCGTTACTATCTCGAAAACCTGGTGATGGATGAAGATATTACCAAGATTGTGCTGCCACTGATGGTCTACAGCTTCATGAAAGTGGTGGCCTGGCTGCTCATCTTAACTTTCGTAGTACATTTTGTCATGCGGGCCTTCTGGGCTGGGGTAGTGGGGCTGCATACCGTTTACACTGAAGGGATTCGATACGACCAATTACCCTGGCAAACAGACTTTACGAGAGAACAGATGCGGCAGCGTTTCGGAAGCCTTTCCGATTACATTTTGCGGCTCGACCGACTTTGCAATCAGGTGTTTTCGGCCGCCTTTCTTATTGCCTTGTTGAGCTTGGGTATCTGTATGGCTTATATTTTCATCTTTCTGGCAATCAATGTATTGCCCGTATTCCTTGGCCAAGTTGCGGGACGACGAGTCAGCACGATCATACTAGGCGCAATCATGGTGTTGGTCTTTCTGCCTGTTTTGACCCAAAGGGCTATGCGTGTGCCCCGATTGGCAGCATTGCCCTGGGTGCAGCGGCTTACGATCTGGTCGGTTCGGAATGCTGCTTATGTAGTTATGCCGCTGGTGTACACCCCCATGAATTACATAAACCTGACGTTCACCTCTCAAATTCCTAAAAAAAGGCTCGTAATAACTTTAGTGATTGGGACCATCATCGTCATAGCAGGTGTACTCCTTAATTTTACTTCGACCTTGCTTCATCTGAAGGGCCTAACCGAATTCACGACGCGGGACTTTTTTGCCAAGGACCGCAATAGACATACATTCACGGGTGGCCTTTACGACAATTTGCGTTCGCCGGAGCAGCGCTTGCCGCCCATAAGCATCCCATCTGAAATTGTAGAAGCACCTTTTTTGAGGGTGTTTGTAGATTACCCAAAATTGTTGGATGCAGCGCTGTCGAAACGTTGCGTCACGCCCGTTTTACCCGACTCGTTGTCAAAGCACCTCCGGCGAATCCAACTTGACAGCATCCACATCGCTTGTATGACCGATTTTTTTCGGCTTACGGTCAATGATTCGCTCATTACGGCACCGGGATGGATGTTCCATGAACATCCAATAGTCGGTTCGCTCGGCGTAGTGGCGTATTTGCCCACTGCAAATTTTAAAATGGGAAAAAATGTGCTGACGGTGCAAGTACCCAGTTCTAAAAACCCCGATTCGCTTCGGGTGTACGGTCAGGTGCCTTTTTGGTATGCGCCGAAGTAGAATTATTATAAAGGTTGGCAGTTTGATGCTTGAAGTTAGTAAGGAATACCAGGCTATGGCAAAACAAATAACCAAATCCCCAAATAACCAAATCCCCAACCCTACTTCAAGTTTTCAATGTATTTCTTGAGCCCATCGGCAATCTCGGTCGCGTATTGGCTTTCCTTTCCGCCGCCCACAATGGGTTGTTTGTCGGTAGGGCGCAGGGTAGGCAGTATGGCAAGTGGTCCGTCAAGTCCCACGGATTTTAGCAAAATAGGCATCACGAGGAAGCCCTTTCGCGGATTGTTTTTCTGGGCAATTTCAGCCAAAAGTGGCACAGAAGGATTGTTGGCCTCGTCGTAGAAATCAGCGCTTAAAAGCGGCAGCACGACTTGGCATTCGTCCATAGTTTTGCGAATCCAGGCTTGCACATCGCCTTGTCCCACCGCATCGGCGAGGCTAATAAACTGGGCAGGCAAACCGCGTAAGTTCTTGAGCAGCAAGTCATATCCATCTTTATCAGCGGCTTCGTTGTGGAGCACCAGCACTTTGGCGCGTGGAGGCTGGCTGCTGCTGGCGGCGGCAGGGGTGCCCAGTTTTTTATACTCCGCGACCAAGTTTTCTACAAAAGTTTCGAGGTTGTCTTTTGGGAACTGCATTCCAAACTCGCCCTGGAAAAACACCTTGGTGTCGGACTCGGTGGGGAGCTCGTCTTTGGTGGTAAAGGAGTAGGGCTGCACGTTGTCGCGCACGTTTTTGTAGAGCGTATCGAGCAGTAGGCGCAGTCCCCAGTCTTCAAAATCAAAGCCCAGGAAAAGGTGGTGCCGGAAGTCCTTGAAAGCATTGGTGAGCGCGTCGGGGATACGTTCGTTCTGCTGTTCGCCCACTATTTTTTTGATATAACTGAGCTGCTGCTTGTAGGTCAGCACCAGGGATTCGGGTTTGTGGTAAGCCCCCAGGAGGTTGTAAATCACCACGCGTGAATCCTTTTCAAAATCAAAATTAAACCCTGTGGAGGGCTTATACCAGTTGTAATAATCGGCGTGGTATGCTTGGGCAATCTGATCGTAGAGCCGCGTCACAAAGTTGTCGGGCGTGGTATTGATAACGATGCGGAACTTCAAATCCGTGAGTTGTTCCAGTGCCGGATGGAGTTCGCAGTTGTCTGCGATGTCACTATAGAATTTTGCCACTTCTTCCTGCAAAACATTGTCGGTAGAGCGATTATGAACCCGCAGTAGGCTGGCCACATAAGGAAGATTGCAGTCTTCGTCGGCACCAAAGGTCAGGTCGTATTTATCGGCCAGATGCCGGGCGCAGAGGTCGGTCATGGGTTGCCAACTGCCGTCCTGGTCTTTGGCGGCTAAAGCGGCGGGGCCGAGGAAAAGCACACAGCTTCCCTCTTTGACCTTTCGGGCAATGTTCTGGTAAAGTTCGGCGGGGGAGGATGATGGAGTAGGCATATCAATGCGGAATAGCCGACAAAGATAGATACTCGATGCAGAATCTTTGTATTCAGTTCAATTCTAGAAATTTGGCTACCGATTTAATGTTACTGCGCCATGTGGAAGGTTGTGGGGAAGACCATCCAATCCACTCTGCTTTTCATGCTTTAGTCGGCCGCCGTCCCGTCAACATTTCCACAAAGTCATCAGCGGAAATAACACGCACCGGCGGGAAAGGAATCTGCTCTAGAATGTTAAAGTGTCGGTCGTCCGTAACGATGAAATCAACATTTGCAGCCACCGCGCAATCCACAAACTTGTTGTCATCAGGATCGGCAGTAATGAGATTCCAGAAGAAATATTTAGAAATATAAGCAACATCGGGCGAGGCTTCAATCGCTTTTAATGTGTTTTCGGCCACGTGTGGGCGGAAGGCATATTTCTCCTCCAACTTTTCAGCATACTCGTCCAAGATGTCAGTTGTCACGCAGAGTTCGAATACGCCACTTAAAAAGGCGTCAAAAATTGGATAGTAAGGTGTGCCAAGAGGAACAGCAACTAACAGGACATTGGTGTCCAAAACCACCTTCATTTCTGAGCACTTTTATAAGGGGTGCGCATATTTTCTTGAAGCAGTTGCTCCGTGGTGTAACCTTTCTCCTCCCAGACTTCTTGAGCTCCTTTGCTGGCTTTATCAGCAAAATAACGGGCGAGCATCCGTTGAATTGCCTTTAAATCTTCATCAGAAACTCCGGCTGCATAAAGTTGGAGCAGTTGCAGTTGCATATTGCTTAAAGGAAGTTTTGGTGGCGGCTCGAAAGCGGATACTTCTGTTAGCATACCATGATTTTTTATACAAAAATAAACCTTTTGAAAAAATAATATCAAAAAATTGTTTCGAATAGTGCAATCTCAAATCCCCCACTTTCTAGCAAATGCCAAACATGCCAGAATATCCTCCGACTCAAGGTCAGAAAATTCGGCTAGAATATCGTCTATGGTGTCCCCCGCGGCCAAATATTCTAAAATACTTTCTACAGGATAACGAAGCCCTCTAATGATCGGCTTCCCATGACAGATGGCTGGGTCAATAGTGATTCGGCGAAGCAGAGAGAGTTGTTCCATAATTTATGGCGATGTGTACTGCTACAAAAGTAATGGGTCAGCGAACCAAATGAGACTTTTTTTTGGAAGTTGTCACATTTTACGTTTCATGTTTCCGATTTCCACCAAAAAAACAGCCCGCCCCTGCGATTCCAAATCACAGGGGCGGAGCCTTCAATATCCCAATATTCCAATATTCTAATATCCCAATATCCTAATTCTCCTCCTGCTTATCCCGCACATTGGCGCCCCCATCCACGCGCACCGAACTCTGCCCGGTCGAGGTAACCAGCGCATCGTCCTTCGCAAAAACCCGGGCCTTCGCATTGTCTGAAGCAGACACTTCCACACGATCAGCATTCCAGTTGTTGGCTTCGAGCACGGAGTTGTCGCTTAGGCTCACGTCCAGGTAGTTGCCTTTGCCTGTCAGATCGAGCGATGCTTTGCCCGAGAGTGCGATGTTGAGCTCGTTTGAAACGTCTATGTAGGCTTTGACCTTGCTGCTGCCGCTGGCTGTGATGCTGACTTGGCCTTCGTCGAAGCCCCGGATCGTGATTTCACCGGAATTGTCTGCATGAAGCGAGGTAAAAGTAGGCGTTTGGATAAAAATACGCACTGCGCCACTGATCGCTTTCCCATTGGTGGTGAACGTGATCTTATCTCCCGTCTGGATTTTTTGAACCTTGTCTTTTTCGTCCGCAGGACCTTCGATTTCTACCCTGAAATCGTCGCCTTGGCGTATTTCAGTCGTGAAATCACCTTCCAGGATGAAGTTTTCGTAATTACGGTCAGAGCGATAACCCTTGTCGCCCATGTTTGGGCAATCGGCGCACACTAAACCCTTGTTGCCCATACGGAACACCTTTCCGGGGCGGCGCGAGATGTAATTGTTGTTGTTCACGTCGTCGTACTCATCCAGGTCTGCGCCAGCGTACTCATGGATGGCCTCATCGAATGTGATGCTTTTTCCAATCGGCACTTCTATATTGACACGAACCCTTTGGCCCCGCCATTTTTCTCCTTTCGCAACGGAGTAAGCGGTAGGCACACGAAGCGTGCTGCCCGAAAAAGTGGCCGAATAACCTACCCGATCGGCATTTTCCTGCGCCGTTAAGCTGGAAGAACCTTGGGACTTAATGATTTGGGTGCAATGGTATGCTTCGTCGCGACTTGGGATAACGCGGATCTCCAATGGGCAGCGCATTTGCAGCCCGTTGTCGTCTATCCTAATCCCATCTTCCTCGAAATTGAAATCATTTTGGTTGCGGTATCTGCCACCCAACAAATCTGCCACTGCTTCCACCTTCAGCGTGTCATTTTGAAGGCCAGACAGGTCAATGTTTTTAGAAATTGAGCCGGATTGACTGTATTCCTTTATTCCAAAAGGCAGCATTGAAAACGCTGTGATGACGCTCAAGATAAACAATCCTGTCAAGGTGCGGTTTACCCATCCCGGTGTGCGGGTTTTGAACAATATCCTTGAAAAAAACAGCACGAGCGCGATGGCCGGGATACCCAAAAGGAAAAACAGGTTCATAATCCCAAACCAGGTCCAACCCGAAGAGAATGGGCTGAAATATTCTACAAAAGGAGCCCCAATTACGAGTGCTACAATACTGCCAATCCAGCCAGCGCCTAATCCGAGAAATAGAGCAATGCCGATCAAAATGGCAATCAAAGCTGCAAATTTTGCGATAAAGCGCAATAATAGGCCAAAGGCCTTGCCAATGGCAGTAACCCCGCTACTCATGACATTTTGTGCACCTGAGCTGCCTTTTCGAGTCGCATCAGCACCGAATTCGTTTACTTTTCTGCCCAAACGGTCGAAACCGTCTTCCACTTCACGGGCGATGTTGTCCATGTTGACCTGTTCGCCGCGCATGGCAAGGCGGTCGGCAGCTGATTTGGCAGGTGGCACCAATATCCAGATGAGTACATAAGCGGGCATCCAGAAACCAAAGGAAGCAAAGGCCAGCAGTACAAAAATCAGGCGCATCCACACGGGGTCCTGGATGCCAAAATAGGCTGATAAACCAGAGCAAACACCAGCCACTACTGCATCCTCTTCGTCGCGGAAAAGGCGTTTTCCAGTGCGCACAGCGGCTTTTCCGCTTTTTTTGCCGGTGGTGCTGCTATAGGTGTTGCTGCTGCTGTTGTCTTCCCCGCCAAAATCCTCGGGTTTGCCCATTACAACCACTACGGCTTCTACATCGGGCAACATGACAATGGTGCGCGTCCCCATTTCCTGGCTGATCAGCTCGCCGAGGCGCGCTTCGATGTCGCCAATGATTTCATCCCGGCCTTCGCTTTCGCTGAATCGCCTGCGGATGCTGTCCAAATAGCCTGAAAGGTACACATAGGCATCGTCGTCTATGGTAAGGGCATAGCCGCCCAGATTAATATTCAGTATCTTGTTCATTGCTTGATGTTAGTTATTGGTTGTCGGTTTTGTCTTCGCCTTCTTTTGGTAAAACTTCCAGCTTTGTCGAGTCATCGGCCTTCGTCGAGTCATCGGCCTTCGTCGAGTCATCGGCCTTCGTCAAGACTTCCGCCTTCGTCAAGACTTCCGCCTTCGTCAAGACTTCCGCCTTCGTCAAGACTTCGGCGGATAAATCGGCGGATAAATCGGCGGATAAATCGGCGGATAAATCGGTGGGTGAATCAGTAGCTGGAGTTGATTCGCTTTTCCGAGCTTTTTTGGGAGCGGGAGTTTTGCCAACAGTCTGGGCCACGGATTGCACCAATTGATTCCAACTTGTGCTGAGTACTTCAAGAAATTGGCGGCCTAAATCTGTGATTTTGAAGTACTTGCGTGGAGGTCCGCCGCTGCTTTCTCGCCAGGTGTAGTCTAACAGGCCGTCGTTTTTCAAGCGAGTCAGAAGAGGGTAGAGCGTGCCTTCCACCACAATCAGATCGTTGGCTTTTAGCCGATCCACAATTGTTTTTGGATAGACCTCGTCCTCTTCGATGATGCTTAGGATGCACAATTCCAGCACCCCCTTGCGCATCTGCGCTTTTGCATTTTCGATATCCATAGTTTATTTACATTGTTCAGATGAATGGTGACGCGAGATTCATTTCGCTGGTTTTTGATTGATTACCAATGAATCAATTTCCCGAATTGTTTTGTCGTCTTTTTCAAATTGGTTTTTCTTCCGCACCAGCTTAGGACTCAAACTCAATATGCTGGGAGAAATCAGGGATTGGCCGCCCTTGGGTTGTGTGGTTGGAACCTGTTCCGCTGCGGCTAAGCCCGTGAGCACCAAAGCCACGAAGCTGAAAACGGAAAGGGTGATTTTAACTTTTGGTTGCATAGCTTAATTTGACGTTGGATAGTGGACTTCTAGACTGTTGGACTTTGGACTGTTGGACTTTGGACTTTGGACTGTTGGACTGTTGGACTTTGGACTGTTGGACTGTTGGACTTTGGAACAAACCATCTAAAGTCCAAATGTCTAATGTCAAAATGTCTAATGTCCCATTGTCCCATTGTCCCATTGTCCAATGTCCCATTGTCCAAAGTCCAGCAGTCCAAAGTCCGTTAGTAGGTGGTGCAAAGATAATGGTACGGGAAGGTTCTGTGCAATACATAGAACTGATTTTTGCCGGGTACTATTGAAAATAATTTCTATTTTTATTTCAAGTTATTGATTAACAATGATTTGTGTTAAAAATAAATTTTCACTTTTTTTCAAAAAAACCTCATAGGTTTTAAAAACCTATGAGGTTTGGCAGAAAGACTAACAACAAAGCCCCCTCCGATTCTAAAATCGGAGGGGGCTTCAGACACTGGATAAACTGTATTTTCTTTAACGCACCACCGTCACATCCCCCTTCCGCTCCACATGCAACACCCGCCCACAGATGGCAACATCGGCCTCCAAATGCCACACCTGCACCCCCGGATTGAATTCCTGGCTGCGGAAAATGCCGCCCCATCCGTCCGAAGTGCTCGAGGTTTCAAAAAGTTTATCGCCCCAACGGTCATACACCGCAAAATGAAAGCCCAGCAAGGTAATACCAGCCGCAAAAAGTGGTCTGAACTGCGCATTCTCTGCATCGTTGGAGGACGGCATGAATACATTGGGGATGTATACGATATCCAGGTCTTTCGCAAGATCGGCCCATTGCACCGATGCATCGCTGCGCACAGTGCCGCATTGATCTGTTATTTCTACCCACACTTGACCAGCTTCTGTGGCGATGCTGGTGGTACCGCGCCCGCCATTCCACCAGTTGAATGATAATGCGGAAGTATCGCCGCTCAGTACCAACGGCTGAAGCATTATGCCCGCACTGTCGCAGGGAAGGATGCCATTGGCCAATTCGATTTCCAATTTTGGGATGCCTGCCAACACCGTATCGCGTTCAAAAACGCAGCCGTTTGCGTCTTCCGCATAGACCGTATAATTCCCAGCAGAGAGACCCGTGAAGCGGATACTGTCTTGAAAATCAACCTGGTTCAAAGAAAACTGGAACGGTGCAGTGCCCCCCAAAAGTCCGGTAACTTCTAAATCTCCTGTGGGTGAATTGGAGCAGGAGGGTTTGGAATTTAGCCCAAATACGGCATCCGGGAACGCCGACACAAATACCGTCACCGTGCTGTCGCAACTTTCTGAATTTGTAAAATGAAATTCCCGCGAATCTCCCGGCTCAATGGCTTCACCTGCATAGAGGTAGCTTGTGCCTGGGCAAACGTCCACTTCGATCACATTGCTGGATGTGTTTTTCTGGAAAACGGTCACAGTAACCAGGGAGTCGCAGCCGACATAATTTGTCAGGATGAAATCCCGAATATCTCCCGCCTGAAGTGCAATCCCTTGATAGATATAGGTTCCGCCTGGACAAACGCCGACACTAAATCCAGCATTTGAATTGGGCAGTGCCGTCACGGTTACGGTCACAATGGAATCGCAGCCCGCAGCACTGGTTAAGGTGAAATCCTGAACATCTCCGCTATTCAAGGTTGTACCCTCGTATTGATACGTTCCTCCTGGGCAAACGCCCACACTGAAAGCGGAACTGGGCGTTGGCAGTGCCGTCACGGTTACGGTCACGATGGAATCGCAGCCAGCAGCACTGGTTAAAGTGAAATCCTGAACATCACCGGTACTCAAGGTTGTCCCCTCGTAGAGATACGTTCCTCCTGGGCAAACGCCCACGCTAAAGGCGGAGCCAAGGGTTGGCAAAGCCGTCACGGTCACGGTCACCACCGAATCGCAGCCCGCTGGAGTGGTTAGGGTGAAATCTTGTACGGCACCCACCGGGAGACTGGTGCCATTGTAATCCACGGTGCCGTTCGGGCAGGCTTGCAAAGTCAGGTTCGAAACGGGCGGCGGTAAGGCCAATGCGGTGACAATGGTCGTGTCTATGCAGCCCGCTGCGTTGACCTCGGTAAAGATAACTTCTGAACCAGCTGGGATTTGTTGTCCTTGGAACATCATGAAAGAGCCCTGGCAAACTGCGCCGTCCAAATAAACGACCGCATGCAAGGCTTCTTCCACAGTTACCGTAACAATCGAATCGCAACCTTGGGGATTTTGGAGTGTAAAGGCTTGAACATCTCCCACCGCCAGAGCTGTGCCGTTGTAATTTACCGTGCTGCCTGCACAGGCGCTTAAACTGAGCGAACTGCTTGGAATGGGCGAAGCCGTCACGGTTACGGTCACAAGGGAATCGCAACCTACAGCATTGGTTAGGGTGAAAACCTGGGTCGTGCCCGTTGGAATATTGGTGCCATTGTAATTCGCGGAGCTATTCGGACAAGCGCTCAGCGTAAGTGAACTGGTAGAAGTCGGCAAAGCCACCACGCTCACCACAAGCGTGGAATCACAGCCTTGCACCGAGGTGAATTGGAAACTTTGCGAGCCACCCACGGATATGTTGGTGCCATTGTAGGTGGCAAACCCACCGGGACAAGCCGACAATTGCAGGGTTCCAAATGCTTGACAACCAAAGTGTAAAAGGAAATCCGCATCGCCCACCACATCGCAGCCGGAAAGTGTGGTCTGGTCATTTCCAATCACGATGGACCAGCCAAAGGGCAATGAAAATGGGTCTACTGCGAACGTGTAGTTGGTGGAAAGCACGTTGGTTAAAGCGAAATCGCCGTTTGCACCAGAGGTTGCAGCATCGTACAAGTTGCCGTTTTGATACACCACGACCGTCACTCCTGAGAGTAGCGTGTCCGTCGGGTCAATGATTCCATTGTTATTCACATCGGACCAGACCTGACCAAGAATGTTGCCATAACCCGTAAATAGATTGAGGGAAAGTGGGTCGCTCTCTCCGGTACAACCAAAAATATCGGTCAATTCCGCCCAATATGTACCACTTTGCTGCGCTATAAAATTAGAGGAAGTCGCGCCGGGGATGGGGTTTCCATCCAGATACCACTGCCAGGAAACGATGTCTGGCAGTACCGGGATACAAAGGGTGTCCGGGCTGCAGCGGGTGTGACAACCTGCCGGAATGCTGCTCACCTGCGGTCCGGGAAGGACTGGGTGGATATTGCTCTTGGCTTCGCAACCAAATTCATTGATGACCCGGATATAATAACTGCCGGGTTCTTCGGTTGTGAGTGTCGTGCCGCTTACCCCGTTGTTCCAGAAAAATTGCCAGTTGGCAGGGTTAGGGCCATTGTAGGTAATCACATTCGGACTACCGGCACAAAAAGTTGAACTACTGATAAAAAAGCCATCGGGAACCGGGTTCACCGTCACTAAAAACGGATCGGAAACAGCCGTACACCCCGTGCTAACACTTGTCACGGTCACAGAATACAGGTGTGTGCCGGTAGCCAAAAGTGTGTTGCGATCCTCCGTAAAATACACCACCTGGTCATTGCCAATTCCACTCGACCAAGTATAGGTCGAGCCTCCATTACTAATGGCTTGCAGTGCCACGTCCTCCCCAAAACAAACGGTGACGCTTGGGTATGAGTTGCCGATCACCTGGCCCAATTCATTGAAAAGCAGGGCTTTAATTAAAGCGTCAGGGGAAGGGTTTATTTCCACGTTCACTGCTGGCGGCGAATAAGTACAACCATTGGCGTCTGTAAGGGTGACTTTGTAAGAACCCTCTAATCCCGTTGTCAATGTTTGCGTTGTAGTGCTGCTACCGTCAGACCACCGATAGGAGACCGCGCCCGCTGGAGCCGTGAGCGTGATGCTGCTGCCCTCACAGATTGGACCAGGATTGGCGGGGCTGATGGTGCCACTCAAGGCACTGGGTTGTACCGTGATGCTGCGCGTAAAGGTGGCGGTACAACCATACACATTATTGGAGGTAGCGATCACAGCGTAGGTGCCTGCGGGGAAACCGTGATAAACTGTATTTCCCATGGCGTCATTGGCGGGGCCAGAAGCTGGGTCTCCAAAATCCCAGGAGAGTTCAATGATGTCGGAGTTAGGCGCTGCTGCGAATTCGAGGGCATTGCCTGCGCAAATAGCAGCAGGATCGGCAAAAACAGGAGGATCTGAATCCGGAATCTCAATCTGTTTGGTGACGCTTGCCGTGCATCCGCTTGCGGTAGTCACGGTCAAGTTTACTTCGTAAATTCCAGCAGGAGAAAAAGCGTGGGAAGGGTTTTCCAGACTTGAAATATTGTTGGCGCCAGAGGCTGGGTCGTCAAAATTCCAGGTGTAATTGGTAATGTTGACATTGGGCAATATTTCGCTTTGATTTTCAAAATTGGTCATTGCACCTGGGCAAGCCACCAATTCATCAAACCGAGCCACAGCATCCACAAATGCCGAATCCAGGGCGTAACAAAAAGTCCCGTTAGACAATGCTACGCGCACCAGCACGAGGTATTTGCCAGCGTTGGAATATACAAAAGTCGCATCGTCACCGGTCGCAGTGGCAAGCACCCCGCCTCCGGAAATTCCGGTAGTCCATTGCGCGCTGCCGGGGATATACAGTCCCGTGAAATCATTTAAAACCAGCCGGAAAGAATCGCAGCGTGGGGTAGGATCAGGCACGAGTTGTACACTACCCAAAGCACAATAAGGATCGGGTCCACCGGGGATCCCGCTGCCGCCGCTGCCACCGCCGCAATAATCAAATAATACAATGGACCCCGCAGTTGCCGTACAACCGTAGCTATTGGTGGCTTGCACGGTATAAGTCCCGTATTGGTTGGAATAAATGGTAGCGTTCGTCCCAGGGAAAGGAATGCCATCTTTGAACCATTGGTAGGAATAACTTCCATTGGTATTGGTCAATGCCGTGAGGGAAACCGTGGAGGAGTTGTTGCAAAAACCGGTTGGGTCAGCAGTCGTAAGCGACACAGCCGGGGCGTCCCAACTGGCGATTTCAAATTCAGAGGCGCCCGTGCAACCATTTGCGTCAATAACTTCGATGGAATAAAAGCCAGGGCCTAAAATGACTGTCGCGGCGGTGCTCAAGGTCGCACCGGATGCGTCCTTCCAAATATAACTCGCGTAAGATGAAACCGTTTGCACGGTTTCGGTGGCACCCGGACAAACTCCGGGTGCAGGGAGCTGCGGAACAGGATCAGGATTCGTTAAAACAGTGACCGGAAGCTGGGCACTTTGGCTGCACACCGACACACTTATGACATGGCCACCCGCCTGGCTCCAGAAGATTTCGACATTGTTCGTTCCTTGGCCATTGGCAATCGCTCCGGCTGTTGGAGGGCTTATACTCCATTGAATGTCAACATTTTGAAGGTTCAACATGGAATAACTGCCTTTCGTGTCTTCACACACCACGGAGGTCCCGGAAAGGGTCGGCGCAGCGATGGGTGCAGCCACCAAACCCACGGTGTCGGAAAGACAGCCGAGGCCATCCGTGCTGACCTGAGCAGCGGTGAGCCAATAAGGGCCCGTATTTCCCCAAGTTATATTGACAGGGTTTCCGGCCAGTGTTTGCGGTGCTCCAGCCCCGTTTTGTACCGTCCAACGAATGTTGGATCCAGCGGGCAAACCGGTGGCTTCATAAGTATAAGCCGTTCCAGGGCAAATATTGGTCTCGCCCAAAATACCCGTCGGATCGGCAGGGAGTGCGCGAACACTGATGGCCCAATCAGCTTCATTGGAGCAAGTTTGGCTCGGATCGGCAGGGGTAGCCAACATTCGATAAACGCCGGGGCCGCTCAAAAATGGAACGTTCGGAGTACTCGTGGCAGCGGGCGAAGTCCAGGCCGTGCTTCCGTTAGGGGCCGTGAGTGTCCAATTGCAGAGTATGGGTAGATTAGAGCTGTTTAGTTGTGCGGAGAAATTGCCGCTTGCACTTTGGCAGATTTCTATAGGGCCACTGATCGAAAAAGACGGAAGGATGCGTACATGAATTAAATCTGCGCCCCCACAGCCGAGATAACAATTGGTGTATTGGACGTACAGGCTGTGGTCGGCGGCTGGAGCGGGGTTCGGAATAGTATTCCATTGCACCGTGACGCGGTTAGTGCCTTGTCCATCCACGATGGTGCCGCCCGTGGGAAGTGACCACACAAATCCAGTTCCGCCAAAAGGCTCGATGGTGTAAACTTCGGTGGCACCAGGGCAAACACGTTCCTCACCCACTATCTGGGCATTGCTGGTAATGATCGGGATTTCGATCACCCCGGCCAAGGGGCATGCTGCTCCAGAGCAGGGTTGTGCACCCAGCGTTATGGTCCCGATTGGGCCACCGTTCCATTGCACGGAAATGGTGTCCGACATTGGCGTGCCGCCATTGAGAACCGTGCCTTCACCGCTTACAGTCCAGGTAAAAGGAGCGCAACCATTAGAGGCCGTATAAGTGACCGTTTCGCCAGGGCAAATAGTCGCCACACAGTCGAGCGTGGGGGCTTGAGCATTAAGCACTTCCACGGTCATCAAGGTAGTATCGGAGCAAAGACACTCACTCCGGGCAATGAGCCGAACGGTGTGCGTACCCGGAATGAGGTAAGTATGTTGTGGGTTTTCACTGGAACTTGTACTGAGGTCATCGCTAAAAAGCCACTCGTAGGAATCCGCGCCCCCCGTGCTGAGGTTTTGAAAATGGACTGTTTGGCCCAAACAAACCTGGAGCGGACCACCAGCGATGGCAGCAGCAGGGCTGCTTGAAAATGCGGCTTTCGGTTCTTCAATAACTGTGACACACAAGGCATCTTCTCCCGAACAGCTCAAGCCGCCTGCGCCATCCGTAAATACAGTGACACTTCCGGTGCCGGGGCCTCCCCATGTGACCGTGATACTGGAAAAGAAAGGGGAACTATTGGTATTGACGACCCAATTCACGGCCCCCGATACCTGCCAGCCAATTTGTGAACTCGCACCGTTTGGGTTTTGCACCGACACCGAATAGGTAACCGTAGTGCCGGGGCACACTTTTTCGCAATCATTGACACTCGAGGAGTCGAAATTGCAAGGGGCGGTGTTGCTGGAAATAATTTCAAGCGGGGTGTAAGGAACTTGCTGGACGACAAAGCATTCAGAAGCTGTAGTAACATTGGTGTTGCCACCCGTGACCGTAACACAGTAATTGCCCGGACAGAGGTTCGATAGGTCTTGGGTTGTGTTGCCATTGGACCAGAAATACAGATAGTTACTACCGGGGGGCTGCATAGGCCCGCCTCCAGTAGCCGTGATATCAATAAACCCGGAACAGGCGCAGGTGGCTTGGGCAAAGCCGGTAATTTTGATGGAGTCTTGTTGGGCAAAGAGATTGGAGGCGAAGAGGCTAAGAAGGAGTAGTAAACCCGCCTTCGCTGAAGCTACGGCGGGTAAAACGGCGTTTAAATCGGGTGAATTAAATGAATTCAGTAAAAATCGGCTTTTCATAAATCAGGCGTTTGAAAAGATGGAAAGTATTAAAGATGGAAGATCTGCGCCGAAGATACGGAGGGTTGGGGCAGACGCTGCCCAAGAGAAGTGCCTAGTGCCGACACTTTTTCGAAAAACACCACTTCTTTCTTAAGGTGGATATTTAGCGGGCTTTCTTTTAATATAAGGGGATCAATTTTGCAGAATTCTTTACCCCACTCCCAACTCCGTATTCCGCCCCTTTACCCCCTTAAAATACTCCCATATATAAGCCATATCCGCTTCCTCATTATCCGTTGGGTAAAAAAGGACCGGGTCAAAAAACACCTCTTTTTTTTCGTAATCAAACTTGCATAGACAAATCGGTACCCCCGCCAGCCGGGCGATATGGTAAAAACCCGTCTTCAATTTGCTCACTTTTTTTCGGGTGCCTTCCGGTGCAATGACGACATGAATACGTGGCTCGCGTTTGAAAGCCTCCACGGTAGCAGCCACGAGGTTGTGGTTTTTTGTACGATCCACGGGAATACCTCCCAGCCAGCGAAAGAAGAAACCAAACGGCGGTTTGAACAACGAGTGTTTGCCCATGTAGTTCGCATGGAATTTCCCTGCGCTATTGGTCAGCACTCCAAGCGGGAAATCCCAAGTGGAAGTGTGTGGCGCCACGGCAACGACCACATGCGACAACTCTTTAGGATAGTGCCCCGTTATTTTCCAGCCAATGAGCCAGAATATGAATTTGCTGAGTAGGCTGAACATTTTTTTTGATTTATGACTTTGGACATTAGACGTTGGACTTTGGATTTGGAACCCAATTTCTCAATGGAACAAATCAAGTCCAATGTCTAAAGTCTAAACTCCGTTAATTCCAACAATGCAACATTCTCAATATGATGTGTATGCGGAAACATATCCACGGGCCGCACCTTCAACACGGCATATTTTTCAGACAACATTTGCAGGTCGCGCGCTTGTGTGGCCGGATTACAACTGACATAAACAATTCTTGGCGCCGCTAATTCGAGTAGAAATTCCACCGCCTTAGGGTGCATCCCGGCACGGGGCGGGTCGGTAATCAGCACATCGGGCCGACCATGTTTTTCCACAAACTCGGGCGAAAGCACCGATTTTACATCCCCTGCATAAAAGGTTGCATTCGTTATGCCGTTCAGCCGCATGTTTTCTTCGGCATCGGCAATGGCTTCCGGTATTTCCTCAATGCCCACCACCGACTTACAATACCGCGCAAGGTAGAGTGCAATACTCCCAGTTCCGGTGTATAAATCGTAAACATTTTCATTCCCGGTCAGCCCTGCGAACTCAGCAGCTACATCGTACAACTGCTTGCCTTGCAGGGAATTGGTTTGGAAAAACGACTTAGGCCCAATCTTGAATTTCAAGTCACCCAATGCCTCCACCACAAAACCTTTGCCGCGATAAGTCAGCATTTCCAGGTCGAACATGGAATCGTTCAATTTCGGATTGATGCAATACACCAACGTAGTAAGGTTGGGGAATTTTTCTAAAATCGCATCCAAATATCCCGCAATGGCATCGGGGCGGTTTTGTGCAAAACTGACGAGGAGCATGAGTTCTCCCGTGGTAGTGAGTCGCACCATCAGATTGCGCAAAAAACCTTTGTGGTGGCGCGGGTCATAAAACTCCAACCCCTGATCAAGTCCGATTTGTCGGCAGGTATTGCGTAGTTCATTGGAGGGCTCGGCTTGCAACCAGCATTTTTGGATGTCAATGATCTTATCGAAGAACCCGGCCTTATGGAAGCCCAGGCCATAGAGCGCAGGGTTTAGCAGGGTAGATTTTTCAAAAAGGGTCACTTCCGGAGCCTCATCTTTTGGAAATTCCCCCTCCAAAATCCATCGTTTGTTTGAAAATCCAAACTCCAGTTTGTTTCGGTAAAAAACCGTCTCCGGGGCGCCGAGAATGGGCAGGAATTCACCAATTTCGATTTTGCCAATGCGAAGGAGGGCATCTTCTACCACTTGTTGCTTGTGTCGGAGTTGTGCTTCGTAGTTAAGGTTTTGCCATTTGCAGCCGCCACAAATCGAAAAATGCTGACAAAATGCCTCCACCCGATCGGGCGAGGGCGTCACGATGGTCTCGACCCTGCCCTCAGCGAAACCGCCCTTCTTTTTTTGAACGAACACATCTACCACGTCGCCGGGCACCGCGCCATCCACAAATACCGCCATGCCTTCCTCTGTCCTGCCCACGCCTTTGCCCCGGTCAGCGATACCGTGGATGAGGATGTTGGGAAGGGTAAATTGCTTTCTTGCCATGTTTTTTGATCTGTTTACCATATAGTGCACCTAGCACACCTAGTTTTAAAATTTTAAAGGCTAGGTGTGCTATGTGTACTATGTGGTAATTTTGAATTGCCGCAAAAGTAGAAAGGGTAGGGGGAAATATGTCTGGATTCGAGATTTGGCTGTGATAGAACCTAATTTTAACCTAACCGTTTTAGCCACGAATTGCACTAATTTGCACTAATCAAGACATTTAAAAAAGTCAATTCGTGAAAATTTGTGTAATTCGTGGCTAACCTGAATACATTCCAATTTTTTTTCAAAACCTTCGCACATGGAAATCACAGTACAAGACCTCCGCAAAAAGCTCGAAGCGGGCGAGCCATTTGTCTTTATTGATGTGCGCGAACCTTGGGAATATGAAGAATTCAACCTCGGTGCACGCCTTATCCCGCTCAATACGCTCGTAAATTCGATGTACGAACTCGACGAGCACAAAGACGATCCAATCATTGTGCATTGTCGTTCAGGCTCACGCTCAGCCATGGCCCAAGGCCTTTTACTCGCCAATGGCTTTAAAAATGTGCTGAACCTAAAGGGCGGCGTGATGGCCTGGCAAGATGCGTATGGCAATGTCAAGCCGTAGGGAATGTCCAACCTGCCTGCCGATAGGCAAGTATCCAACAAGGAATGTCCAATATCCAAGTGCTCCTTCAAAAGGCGCGTCACCTGCTTCAATCCGTGACGGATCCCGAAATCCCCGTGCTCACGGTGAATGACCTCGGCATTATCCGCGATGTGCGTATGGCCGAAGATGGGGCGTTGGAAGTCGTCATCACGCCCACTTATAGCGGATGTCCTGCCATGGGCGTCATCGAAATCAACATTCGTGCAGCCTTGCAAGAAGGTGGTTTTGAAAACGTGCGGGTAATCACCGTGCTCTCTCCTGCCTGGACTACCGATTGGCTCACAGAAGATGGTCGCCGAAAATTAAGCGAATACGGCATCGCTCCGCCCGCCGAAGCAAGCCTGGACAAAAAGGCTTTGTTTGGTGAACGCCGGGCTTTGGTGTGCCCCCATTGCGGTTCTTCAAACACAGAAATGATTTCGCAGTTTGGCTCTACGGCCTGCAAATCATTGTTCCGATGCCATGATTGCCTGGAGCCGTTTGATTATTTTAAATGCCATTGATTGACAGGCAAGCGAGTTTTCACCGGCTTCTTTTCACCCATTTTATTACCTGTACGCGATTTTTTCCCGAAACACGAATCAAATACACGCCGTCGGGCAGCCCCTCGGTGGACACATTTGTTCCTCCGTAGGTTACTGCGCGCAGGCAAGCTTGGGCATCCCAAACTTCAATCCGCACCTTCGCGCCTGTCTGCCCGCTATCTGTGGTTAATCCTTGCACGGTAAAACTTGCCGAGCCAGGGTTTGGGAAAATAGTCAAAGTCGTTTGGTCATTTAACGGCGGCGTTACAGCGCTGGTCGCATCAAGGCAACTCAGAAAAACACCCGGAACAGCACCCGCCGTATGCAGCATTAAAGAGTCCAGATTAGCGCCGATATCGGCGCCATCCGTGGCGGCATGATAGTAGGGGCTGGCTGTTGTCAGCCGATAATCGCCCCCCTGACCACCATTGTAATTCATGAATCCCACATTGAGCATCGTGGCTGGAAAGAAGTTTCCAGGAGGATAATTTCCGGGCGTACCACCATTGCCTGAGGTGCCGTTAGCAATGGCATTGTGTGTAAAATTCGCCTGCGGAAAATAAACATTGAAGCAGCTATTGCCAACCCCTGTTCCACTACCATGTGCTCCATAATTGGCGTAGGAAACGATGTTATCCCGATAGATGAAGTTCACATTGGGGTAATTAGGGCTGTCGGCATTGAGAAAAGTATTGCCCGTGTTAAGCACCGTGTTGTGCTCAAAAGTGAAATCAGGGACGGGCCCAAGTACCTGACAAACCCGGCCCGATCCATTGCCCCAGGCCGCCGGGTCGAGGTCTTCAATCAGGTTGTTTCGGATCAGAATGCGTGTAGTGCCGTCAATGGGAAAGTTACCATCGCGCCCGCTGGTGTTGAAGCCGCCGGCAGTATGTCGCAGAATATTGTCTTCCCAAAGCACGTCATGTACCCGTCCCCAATCCATAGCGCCTGCCTCACTGCGCGGTGTAAAAAGTACCGCAAAACCTGTTTGCGCATGGGCCCAATTATGTTCCATTACATTGCCTTGCACCCATACCCGCTGTGCGTTTTTTAATTCAAAAATATTCTTTACCGACCAGGGCGTACCAGCATATTCGGGCGACCAGATGGCCCAGGCCAATGGCTTGAAAAAGTGATTGTTTCGCACTTCGATGTCGGAAGGAACCAAACCGGGTATACTGGCAATGGCTCCGCCAAACATCACGTTTTCACCAGCACCTTCCAAATAGTTATTGACCAGTTTGAACCCCGTGCCGTTCCAGGCACAGAAGGCCTGGCTGTCCGCTCCGACTTCCTTGCAATCACTCACCCAACTATTCACCAGAGCAATTCGCAAACCATTGCCAGCAAAAGCGCGGCGACTTCCCTGAGTCGGGTGGCCGTGAGCATATACGCGGTCGAAAGTCAGGTTATTCGGCAAGTTTGCTTCGCTGGTTTCGCCGTTGCCAATCACGACAATGTTATAACTGAATGCCGCACTGGCAAACTCAATGCCCAAAAAATACCAGTGGTGTGCGCGGCTTTTGGTAACAATGGCCTGCAAAAAGGGGGGCGCGACGATTTTTGGCAGTACGGAGGCGTAAGCCGGTGTTATTCGTGTATTGGCCGGCGGCAGTGCATCATCATCAGCGGCAGTGCGCACGGTGATCCAGCCAGAGGATGCTGGTTTTTCTGGAAGCGTGAAGGGACCGGTATAAATGGCGCCCGCCTCAAGCAAGATAACGGTGCCTGCCTGGGCAGCATTGAGTGCCGCTTGTAGTTCGTCATTGTTAAAGTCGCAGTCCGTGCCGTCGCACACACGAATGGTATCGCTGGATACCGGGACACAGGTTTCGATAAAGAATTGGGGTGGATTGGGGAAAGTTTGCGCGAAGACGGGCAGGCTGAAAAGCGTTAGAAAGGCGGGTAGAAAGTGTCGCATAAGCAGGTAACTTTTCGCCGTAAGATACAAGTAGTCATTAAAAAGCCCAACCCACTGTTTCTGGCAACCTGCGTATATATCTGGTGGAGGTTAGTCAGGCGTTTTTTCCCTGGCAAAATACATTCCCAGTTTCCCTTTCCCTTTCACTTCAATCTCGCCTCGATATTCGAATTGAAAGCCCGGCTCTTCGACCACTACTTGAAAAACTGTATTCGAAATGTTGACTTCATCAATAGCCCCATATTGTTCCATCCGGGTTGCTGTGTTGACGGTATCTCCCCAAATGTCGTATACAAATTTCTTCTTTCCCACAATTCCAGCCACAACGGGACCGACATGCAGTCCGATGCGACAATGAAAATATGGTTTGCCGTCTGCCATATTCCGTTTATTGATGGTGTTTACCCAATCGCGCATGGCCAGGGCTGCCCGCAAAACATGCACAGAAGTCCCAGCAGAGGCATCGGGCAAACCGCCAACACACATGTAAGCGTCGCCCATTGTTTTGATCTTTTCGATGCCAAATTTGGTGGTGATATCGTCAAAGCCTCGGAAGTATTCATCCAATAGTTGCACCAATTGCTCTGGTCTTAGCCTGGATACAATGCCAGTAAAGTCTTGAAAATCAGTACATAATACAGTAGCATTTTCAAAGCGACGGGCTACTACAGCGTTATTGGTCTTAAGTTCTTCGGCCACAGCAGGTGGCAAAATGTTGAGCAAAAGTTCATCTGAACGCTGTTGCTCTGTCCGAATTTGTACGTTGAGTCGCGATTTGTTCTGAAAGGCCCGCCACCAATTAAATGCCAGAAATCCGGTCAAAATCAACCCAATCCCAAGTGCCCACTGCCAAATCCTTTGCTGCTGGTTGACGGCTTTCTGAAAAATCAGTTCTTGCTCTTTCTCGGCCACTTCATATCGGGTTTTTAGTTCGACCAAGGTCTCCTTTTGTTGCTCAGAAAAAACGCTGTCTCGGAGTGTATAATAACGATTGCTCGCCTCAAATGCCTTTTGCCACATTCCGTTGGCCTTGTATACTTCGCTTAGGCTTTGATAATAATCTCGTTGAACGGGCAGCAACTCCACAGAATCCATCAAGGGCGATATCTCATTGGTCAATTGCAGCGCTTTCTTTGATTGGCCATTGTCTAAATATAACTGCGTCAAACCATTCACTGCTGTAACGACATGGGCGTAGTTGCCCAAACGATTTGCTATTTTTCGGCTTTGCTCCAACCATTCAATGGCCTCAGAATCTTTTTTTTGCTCAGATGCCAGCATTCCCAGGTTAATCAACACCGACGAAACCATGGGAAGGTTGTTCGTTCTTTCATAAATCTCAAAAGCCGCCACAAAGTGTTTCTCCGATTGGGCGTAATCTTGTTGTTTTCCAAAATGGATCGCCAATGATTCATGGCATAATGCTTCGGATCCGTCATTTCCTGCTTTTCGACTGACTTCTACTCCGTTTTCAAAATACATTTTTGCTTCGTTTGGATGGCCTTGCTCCTCTTCCAATACCCCCATGTTGTTGAACAGATAACCCAGGCTTTTTTCATTGTTGAATTTTTTGGAGAGCCGAAAAGCTGTCTGATAACTTGACCAAGCTTCCTCTTTGCGCCCCATTTCAGCATAACATCGCCCCAGGTTGCTAAAGCAATTGATCAATTTGCTGGAGTCAGTTTGAGCGCGAAGAACCACCACTTGTTCAAAGTAGCCCGTCGCAGTGCTTACTTCTCCCCCCATAAAATGCTGCATCGCCTTTTGGTAGGTAGAATCCGCCAAGGCTTCCTTTTCCTGCGCCTGAAGTGGCACAAGAATAAAACTGCAGAAAAAAATGCTGCTGAAATAGAGGAGCTTCATGATAAATATTTTGTGATAAATTCTGATCACCGCGCTGTTGCGGCGGTGAAAATAGATGGAAACGGCCACGTTTTTCAGACAGATTTGTAATGTCGTTGAGTATAGTTTATTGCAACGAAAAACCCCGTCGAGCGCAGGCGCTCAACGGGGTGGATATCCTTGCAATTCAGGAGGCAGTTTCAGGTTGCCTCCTGAATAAGTATCTTATCTCCCTCTACCACCTCCAAAGCCACCACCGCCTCCACCGCGACGATCATCGCCGCCACGGCCACCACCACCACCGCGACGGTCATCCCCTCCGCGACCACCACCTCCACCGCCGCCACGGCGATCACCGCCACGGTCTCCACCACCTCCGCGGTTTGCGCGGGCATCGTTCTCCTCATCTGTAGGCATGGTGCCGTCCGGTTTGGCTACGATAGCACGGCGAGAAAGTTTCATCTTGCCCGTTTTTGGGTCCACATCCAGAATTTTAAACTTGACCGTTTCACCCACTTTCAGCACTTCGCTGATGTGCTCGATGCGACGGTGGTCATATTCTGAAACGTGCAGCAAGCCCGTTTTGCCTTTGAACTTGATGAACGCGCCATAATCGGCCAGTTCTTCCACTTCGCCTTCAAATATCGAACCGACTTCCGGCATAAACACGATTTGCTGGATGCGGGCATAAGCCGAATCAAGCGCTTCTTTATTGGGGCCAAAAATGGCTATAATGCCGCCTTTTTCGTCCTCTTCGATGCTGATGGTCGTGCCCGTTTGGCGCTGCATTTCTTGAATGATCTTGCCGCCAGGCCCGATGACCGCACCAATGTAGTCGCGCTCAATGCGGAACTCAACCACCCTTGGAGCATGTGGCTTGAGGTCTTCCCGGGGGGTATCCAGCGCTTTTGCCATTTCACCCAGAATGTGGATGCGGCCAGCGCGGGCTTGCAGAAGTGCTTTGGTAAGCATCTCATAGGGCATTCCCTCAATCTTGATGTCCATCTGTGTGCCGCAAATACCGTTGGCTGTTCCAGTAACCTTGAAGTCCATATCACCCAATGCGTCCTCGTCGCCAAGGATGTCAGAAAGGATCGCGATACGGCCTTTTTCATCGGCGATGGCGCCCATGGCAATACCGGCTACTGGAGATTTAAGCGGTACACCACCATCCATCAGTGCGAGGGAACCCGCGCATACGGTAGCCATAGAGGAAGAACCATTCGACTCCAGGATGTCGGACACTACGCGCACGGTGTAGGCAAAATCAGCCGGGAACACCTTGCGGATAGAACGGGCCGCCAAATTAGCGTGGCCTACTTCCCGGCGACCAGGGCCGCGCATCGGTTTCACTTCACCCGTAGAGTAGGGCGGGAAGTTGTAGTGCAACAGGAATTTCTCATCGTGTGGATCCAGCGCGACATCAATCAGCGCTTTATCCTGCTTCGTACCCAATGTGAGTGAAGTGAGCGATTGTGTTTCGCCGCGTGTGAAAAGGGCCGAACCATGCGCGGATGGCAGGTAGTCCACTTCGCACCAGATGCTGCGTACCTCGTCGAACTTACGCCCGTCAAGACGCCTGCTGTCGGTCAGCACCATGTCGCGGATAACGTGCTTTTTGAGCTTGTCAAAATAGCGCTCGGCAGCCAGTTTCCACTCTGCCATGGTGTCTTCGCCAAACTCTTCCAAGACCTTGGCCATGGTTTCGGTCTTGATTTCCTCCAGGCGTGTTTTGCGTG
>Ga0247844_1002365_pt1 | contig 31013 bp, 43 predicted proteins | sample LaCtaG_FD_192421 | JGI IMG/M metagenome (GOLD analysis project Ga0247844, IMG submission 192421) | Freshwater microbial communities from meromictic Lake La Cruz, Castile-La Mancha, Spain - LaCruzMarch201714.5m_1 | ecosystem: Environmental > Aquatic > Freshwater > Lake | place: Spain: Castile-La...
GTTAAATTTATATTCTAATTGGAAAAATCAAAGTTCTTATTATAAAGACCCTTCTGAAAAAACAGCGTTTGAAGCGGGCTTAAGCGCAAGAAATAAATGGGACGATTACCTCAAAAAAAATAATATTGAAGCCCCAAAAAATACTATAAATGACCCAAGAGTGGCTCTGGCTTTTTTTGATGAAATTGACAAGCATTTAACCTCAAAATTCCCAGAGGAGAAAAGGGACAAAGAGCTTTGTAACTTGGCCTCCAAGGCTCTTGATAAATTAAAAAACAAGGGAATCGACTGGAATGATATAACAGACGCAGACATTTACAAAGCTATTTTAGAGGATTTAGAGCCTAAAACTGCTTAAGATTCTCTTTTGAAAAAAATCTATCGCATGCAGTTTTATTAGTGAAAACTTCGCTTTGACGCTCTGGTGGTGCATTTTCAGATTTCACCGAGATGAGTCCGTTTTGGATTTTTTCGAGATTTGAAATTGCCTCTAAGTAGCTTGAGGTGACGATTTGAGGGGTTTCATCACTTGCCGAGACAAGATAGAGGTTATAAACTGTGATTTTCTCCGCCAAAGCCTGCAAAAATGGCGAATTCATTGAATTTGAGTCATCATACGACCCCATCAAATAAGCATCTATTGTGGCTGAAGCTCCTGCAATCGCTTTTTCAATACCCGCATCATTGCCTCCTGTCAGCTCCAGAAGCAGGTTTTGGGGAATTAAATCTTTAATATTTGAAACTGTACAATACATGTTTTTCACTCCTTAAAAAATGGCGTAAACTTTGGGCTATAAGCCTTTTGTCCCTGCCCGAACAGGCAATGGCTTTGGGGCACAAAAACTGTAAACTAAAATTAGCTCCTGTGAAATCAGAGATTTCGACGTCGCTCTCGTCCAATGCCTGCAAGACAAAGCTCATACTTCGTCCTTACGGCATATCCGTTGAATCAGCTCCTGTGAAATCAGAGTCACATCCGCTAAAATTAGCACTAAATTGGGAAGAATTTTATGAAAAACGACGAATTAGAAACCAAAATCGAAAAATTCATTGAAACGACCGTTCTGCCTGCGTTTTCAAAGGTTGGCGAAAATCTTTATCAAGATGGAATAAAAACCAAATTCACCTCAAAACCATGGCGAAATGACATCCGCAAAAACTCGACCCTGCACCTCTTTGACCTTGATTTGAGCCATGGCGAAACCGATTTTTGCAAAATTTCATCCTTCCTTTCAATCCAAGGGGACAATAAACTCCAATTCGGCTCGTCAATCCAAAAAAGCTACGGTGCAGAGACTTTCAGCGAATTATTAATCGAAAATATCGACACCATCGACAAAAATACCCTCGCCCAGCACATTTTGAAAAATGTATAAAGGAAAAATATGAATAAATTAACTTTGAAAACTCGGATTTTAGAATTTCTGGCAAATGTTGTCCTGCCTGCTTTTGAGGACTTGAAATCGGAGCTAGGCGTCGAATATTCCGACTATAGGGAAAATGCTTGGAAAGCAATCATAGACTCGGATTCACCCGCAAGACTTTTGGGATTGCCGCTGCATTTGTGCGAAATTGATTTTAAGCACCAAGAAAAAGATTACAGCATTACTCTGACAGTCCAAATTCTCGAAGACCTTGATATAGGCGGGTTTTTCGCTGTTTGCTATGAGCACGGAACTATTTGTTCAAAAGATTTTTTCTTCGACGAATTCGTTGAATTGGACTCGAAAAAACTTGTAGACAGCCTAAAAAGACACATTGAGAGCCTATCGAAAATTTATTAAAATATTTTTTCTATCTGGGCTTTAATTTCCCAAATTGCGGCGTTTTTTTTGTGCGAATACGGCTTGAAACTCACTACGCTCAAACCTTTGAGCGCTCTTACAGAGTCAAAAAATGCCAAAACTTTAGCGCAATCGCCGTCTGAAATTGTGCGCGAAAAATGGAAAAAGCTCACATCCAAAAACCCTTTTTGCCCAAAAATCGAAGCGTGAGGGGCTTTTTCAAGCTCAAGGCCACGAAATTGAATCACGTTAACAGGATTTTGAGAAATATATTTATACTGCGAAATATCCTTGAAAAACAGCTCCACAAAAGGGTTTTCCGCCTCCGCTTCGAGGTCTGATTTTAAGGATTCTAAAACTTGATTTATCATTATATTACACTCCTAGTACAGTATCAAAATGTCGCAAGCTAACGCTTACGGCATTTTTCACATCCTACACGGTCATTTCTAAAATGGTGAAATTAAAATTTCTACCATTTTATTGCACTCCCAATTCAAAATCACCCTCTGAGAGGCCGTAGTTTTTTATGAAATATTCTTTTGTGAAAACCACTCCCGTGTCCTTTAAAACCTTGTCACGATTGGCTAAGTCGGTTTTTAGGGTGTCGTCGTCTTTGAAAACAAATTTAGGGGCAGGGCTTGAGGGGTAATTAAGCTCTACAATCCAGTCTATAAGCTGATTTAGCGTGGCTTCGACCATTCTTGCATCACTCGACAAAATATCGTCTCTGACGTCTGAATGAACCTTGCCCGCTGCATATGAGCCGTTTTGACCGATTTGGGTTGTAAGGGTCTGCCCTAAAATTGCTTTTGAAATCTCTTCATTATTGAACTGCACCAATTGGGCGTAAACATCAGCGCTCTGTGATTTTGAGCCCGATTCTACAAGCTCGATTGAACAATTGTCATCAAAAACTGCAACGCCGTCTTGTACCATATTTTCTAATGCATCACGAAGGCGAAGTGCTTCCGCCTCAAGGGTTTGACGGGGAATTTTGCCCATCGCCCACGGCATTCCGTATTTTTCTGTGAAAGAAACCCAGAATTTTATCCCGCCTTTTTTAAATGTTACAGGCCAAAACACGCTCGCCAAAAGCTTTTCACCATACGGATTGAGATATGTCGGGTTGTGTTTTGGGCAAAGAAATTTGTTCTCAGGGACTATTTCGCCCTCATAGAAGTTGTTTTGGCTCTTTAAGCGAAGATTATTTTCCTTGTCAAAACAAAACCATTCCTGCGGCTTCCCTTCGACTTTTTTCGGGACGATAAAACCATCCACAACCTGCCACACGACTTCGATTGGGGCAAAGCCGAATAAGGGCGCATTCAAGATTTCGCCGATTAATTTTGAAATATCCAATGATGAAAAAACTCTTTCGATGAGCGCCAAATTTGGCCCATCACCTTGAATTTGCCAGCTTTTGCACAATACGCCTGACTTTCGGCTAGATGTGCAGGCCTTGACATGCGGGTCATTCAACAAGTCACGATACAAAGAAATTCCACGGCCTTGAGAGGCCAAAACTGAGTCTGGGTCTGGGAAAAGCGTGCCGAAGCTGTACAAGTCGACATTTTGAGAGGTCGCAAGTTCTTTGCTGAAGGTTGTTTTCATGGTTTTTTCCTTTATATTTCATTATTTTTAAAAGATTTACGTAAAAATTTCGTCCCCATAGGAACTTTTATTAGAAATTCTATTCAAAGCGGTAATTTTCAGGTTGCCGAGGACTGTTTGAGCGAAGCGAGTTCCGCAGGCATCAATTGGGCGTAAAACCAAAAGGCTAGCGTGAATAAAGAAGTTCTTTTAAAAGTTACTCAGGGGTGAGTTTTTTGCATACTTTTTTTCTCACAAAAAAAGTATGACGACTTTAGGCGGAAATAAAAGAGGCTTTCGGAACTTGCAACGCCAATCTTGGCGAAGACTTAGAGTGGCGAAGCGAGTTCCGCATGACGATTTCGGCATCTTATCCATTCACGGATATGAAAAATCACAGCCCGAAAAGGTCGTTGGGTGTGCATTTTAAGATGTTGCAAATTTTTCTGATACTTTTTAGGCTCGGGATAATTTTGCCCGAATTCCAGGAATAAATCGCCTGATTCGGCACATCCAATTCAATGGCCAAACGGTATAAACTCCACTTTTTAAACTCTTTAGCGGCTTTTTCTATTTTAAGTTGCATCATTCACTCTCCTCAAATTCTATGTCTAACAGGGGCTAAAAGCCCTCAAAACCTCTCAAAAATTGCTTTATCTTTCTTTAGAGTAGCGCTTCAAAAAAATATGAAAATAGTTAAAATTAATTAATTAATATTAATGAGTTTTTGCGTCAAATAGCCACTATAAGAGGGCTATAGCGATTAGATTTTGGCTCAAAATCTCTGTGTAAATATTAACTTTTGTAAAAGGTTAAATCCCGCTGGTCATTTTTTTTCTGCTTGGACTTTAAACAAAAGTAAAGCTAAAAAAGGAAAAAACCATGCAAATTCAAAATGTTAGAAATAATCAACAAAATCAAACTTTCGGCGCAATAAAAATTACCCCGAAAAACCCTGCTGACATACTTCTTCCTACTGCCATCGACGCAATGATTAAATCGGCTGATGAAGTCGACAGCTTTATCGGTCAAGGGCTGAAAAATGACGTTTTCAGCATAAATATTTTGACCCAAAAAGGCTCAGAGCAGGAAAAAAATGTAATGAGCAAACTTGTTGAAAATTTGAAAGAAAACTTCAATTTATTCAAATTCGAGAGCATTAATGATGAAACTGCCAAAAAAGAAGGCCAAAACTTCGAAGAACACATGCAACATGTGGCAAAAATAAGCAAAGGCTATTAATTTTTAACAAAAAAGGAAAAACCATGCAAATTCAAAATGTTAGAAATAACCAACAAAATCAAACTTTCGGCGCAATCCAGCTAAAATCAACACCAAAACAATCAGTTATGAAGATAACAGAGCTTATGGCGCAGGTTGCAGAAATGGCCGGAACTACGATGAAATTAGGTCTTGACGAGGATAGATTGTGTCTGAATTTTATGACAAAACATAATTCAGAAGCTGAAAAAGCTCTTTTTAAAGATTTTTTACCAATGGGTGAAAGCTTAGAGCTGAAAACTCTTTCGAATGAAGAAGCAGAAAAATCAGTGCAAAATTTTATCAAAAAAGGAAATTAAAAAAATGAAAATCTCACAACAAAATCAAACTTTCGGCGCAATAAAAATAACCCCGAAAACACGTGCTGACTTGCTTCATCCGACTGCTATCGATGCAATTGTAAAATCGGCTGAACAAGCAGACACCTTTATCGGCCAAGGGCTCAAAGATAACGCTTTAAGCATAAATATTTTGACCAAACAAGGTTCAGAGCAGGAAAAAAATGTGATGGACAAACTTGTCAAAAATTTGAAAGAAAACTTTAATTTGTTCAAATTCGAAACCATTGAAGATGAAATTGCCACAAACGAACGCAAAAACTTCAATAATCAAATCGACATAAAACATGAAGAGATGAAAAATAAAAAATATTAATAATAAAAAAAGGAAAAAACCATGCAAATTCAAAATATCAGAAATAACCAGCAAAAACAAAACTTCGGCGCAATAAAAATTAAAGGCGCAAAACCCGGCTCAAATGTAATGAAGACAATAAAAAAAGAAGCTGAAAAACAGGGCAAAACCCTCGAATTCGGGGAAACTTATTTTTTGGCGCCAAGAAAATATATTCAGACAGTAAAAGATTCTTTAAAAGAAAATGAGTTGATTAAAGCACTGAAAGAAGCTCTTTCGGGCGACAAAAAAGTCAAAATCAGCTCCTGTTCTGACCTTGAGGCTCATAAAAATACCAAAAGATTCATAGACAACGGCCCATCAATCACCGACATCATTTTTTAAAACACTGAAAACCAACAAGTATAGGGCTTTTAGGGTTCGTGAAAAATTTCTACACTAAATGATGTACATGAGTTTGTTGTTTAGTTATTAAAAAAACACACGTCATGCTGAACTGGTTTCAGCATCTTACCAAGATTCACTTAAGTCTAAAAAATCGGAGTTATTTTGTTTTATCAAATTGATTTTCCATTCTCTATGCCAATTTTTAAGCTGTTTTTCGCGTTTTATAGCATCTTCTATGTCGCTGAATTCTTCAAAATACACAAGTTTTGAAAGATTATATTTTGATGAAAAACCTTTTTTGAGTTTATTTTTATGCTCAAAAATACGTTTTTCCAAATCGGCTGTAACTCCTATATAGAAAGTAGTTTCATCAAAATTGGTTAAAATATATACAAAAGAATTTTTCATAAATAGATTATAGCAAAAAGGGTAAGATGCTGAAATAAATTCAGCATGACGATTTAGTTTCCCGAAAAAAGAAAAAACTCCCTTTACCTCAATGGTACAGGGAGTTTTTGAGGGAGATTAGGGAGGTCTAAACTTTCGAATTGCCCCATTTGGAGCGAGGATAAATTTGAGTAGCATCTTTTTATAGAGCCGTATTCATTGTATTTTAAAAAGTAGCTTGACCCGCCCACAACAGGGTTTTGGACGTATTTACAAATAATTGTCGGGCGGATTTTTTCAAAAAGTTTTCGCGCTTTTTCATTGGTTTTTCGCACCATAGAAACGCTTCCGTCAAAGACGAATCGCTTGATTAAAAGCACACTATGAGAGCATATGGGGCAAGCCTCAAGATAATAAGCAAGGCTAAGGTCAACCCCTTCAAGGGTTTCAATCTTGTAAGCATCGCAAAAGCTCCTTTTGTTGCAACATTCGATATACGGCATAATTCTCCCCTTTAAATCGTTTACAAAAACGGGGGCGCAAAATGGACACTTCAAAAAGCGCGAGGACGTGTTTCGCGCACGCGCTCACACTTGTCAGATTTCGCCCCCTCAAATCGCCTTACCATCTGGGGTGTGGGAAATTTGAGATACACATATCTTACAAAAAGATTTACCCCTTTTTAAGTCCTTCAAATGATTGACATGTATTTGTTGAGTATTTATACACCCCTAAAAAACCCTGTTTAATGCCATTAACAGAGTTTTAAAGCTGTATACTCTTACAATAACTAGCTATAGACGTTTAAAAACCTTAAAAAAGCTTCACCAATAGATATAGAGGTGTTTGTAAACAAATGTAAATCAGGCCGAATTAAACATGGCAATTATCTCTTATGTATATACTTTATATATACATATCCCAATCAAACGGAGAATGATTCAAGTGAATGTTAATGTAGGCTCAAATCCATATAAAGTTCAACAAGGCCAAACCCTTGGTGGTATTGCTCTTGAGATGAAAAAGAAAGACCCGAGCCTAAAAAATATTCCACTTTGGGGCGATGATGGCCTCGTAGCAAGACTTCAAAAACAAAACGGAATGAAAGACGGCGGCAAACTTGCAATCGGACAAGAATTGAATATGGATACCAATTCAATCCTCGGAAACTCTTTTGGCTCTAAGGCTACAGGCCAAAGAGAAAAAGCCCCTGAAATGCTCAAATCCAAACCAGCAGGCTTAGTGGTAGCTAATACTCAACCGGAATTGGGCTTAAAGCCATTTTTGGGCGTGACAAAAAACGGACCCGAAAAAAAGGAATTGAGCAAAGAACAGAAAATGGAAATATTGCTTGACAGAAAATATGTAGGCGCTGTAACCCCTCAATCCATTGAATATAAGAAGGGCGAAAGTCAGGAAATTTTTGAAAAAAAACGCGAATTGCAAAGAAATCCTATGGAATTACAATATGAAGATGAATTGATGCTTGAAAAATTAAATCTCAGAAAAATAGAAAATCCTGATGCCGATATCTCAGAACAAAGAGGCGTTATCGATGAGAAAAAACTTCTCGAAATGAAACCTGAAGACCCTAACTTTCAGAGGCTTTCAGCGGATGAGAAAAAACGTTTCGGCGAAATAAAAGGCTTTATTGTAAAAACTGATGAAATAATGAACGGCAAAACTCCAATAACAGGCCAAAACCCAGCCACTGAGGGCAATTCTGCTAATATTGAAACTCCAAGTGAACCAAATAAAAAACCAAACTTTCTGCAAAGACTTATAGGCCGCAAAGAGCCTGCCCGAGAGTCAAAACAACTATCAAACCAACCTGCCAACGAACCTGTTAAAAAGGAAGAAATCCAAAAAACGAATAACAAAGGCATACAAACAACTGACGAAATGATTGCACAAGCGCCTAACACACAGGGTTCTCACGGCGAAAGAAAGCTCGAAGGCCAAGGCGTGAAAGGTTCTTACGAAATAATCGGAACTGAAAACGGCTATCAGGTAAAACAAAATGCAAGCGTTAGTCTTTTTCAAAATCCAAAACTTTCAAATTTGCTAACTGGATATTCATCCATGAAACAGGATAAAAAAACCGGCGAATACATAACTAGAACCGGCGCAAAAAGTAAAGATTTCAATGTAGCCAATCGCATGGCTCAAGCGGGTGCCCAAAATATGATGCTCAATAATGCAGTATACGGCGATTTACAAGGCAAAAAATCAAGCGGGGCGCTCTCTAAAGCCGAACTTGGATTTATGCAAAATTTTGAAAAACAACTTCAGCAAAGCAAACTGAAAAGAGATGAGCAAGGCCAAATAATCGAATAATAGGTAATTCTATTACTCCATCGGGCATTGAAAATCCGCTCTTGTGAAGCTATATTTAGTCTGGAGGGATTTTTTATGGAGAAGCCCATACTAATTTGGTCCGATGATTTTTTATGCGGCAATAAAACAGTTGATAATGCGCATAAAAATATCATTTCAAAAGCAGCCGAACTGCGCCAATTCATTGCGGAACCAGAACGTGACATCAGCAAAATGACACAGCTTGTCGATGAAATAACGCAATTAATCTTAACTCACATGGAAACAGAAATTGATTTATTAAAAGAGGCTGATTCGCCCGATTGGCCTGAACATGAGCTCGATCATCAAAAATACAAAGAAAAATTTGACCTCAAAAAAAATTACTCCCTATCAGCGATTATGAGGGTTCTTATGGTTGATGACATGGTTCGAGATTACATGGAAAACCATTTTGTTAAATTTGACCTGAAGGACTTGTCGAACTAGGGTCTTGCCGACGTGCGCAGCAGCCCGTCATTGCCACGTTACGCATATTATTAATTCACTTGGTTCATAACTAACCTGACCCCCCATTCTAAGGCTCACTTTGTTCTCCAAAAATGGCGTGCGAGGCGCAGCCGAAGCAATCCCTACCTGTCCGCACCCGTCATTGCGAGCACAGCGAAGCAATCTCAATCAGTTTCCACCTGTCATATCAAGCTTTTTTCTTCTTTTTCGCCTCTTTTTCGTTGACCTTGTTCATTTTTTCAAAAGTATCAAGTCTTGCCGCATTCAAATCAATCGCTTTTTCCTTTTGATAAAGGTCATAAGCTGGCTGTGAGCCGATTTGGTTCAAAAGTTGTTCTTTTTGGACAGAGCCTTGCATCAAGCCCATTTGAGCGTCCGCAATGTTGGCGCTAGACTGCATTTCCATCATACTTGAGCCGAAATTTATGCCGAAATTCATAATTATTTCCTAATTTGTTTCACATATATTAAAAAACAAATCAACCAAATAAATTGCCTCATGTTACAAAAGTAGTAAAAACCATTGTAAAAGCGCACTCAATAACCTAAAATAAAAAAAGAATTTCCACATAAAAAAGAGAGGCTGAGAAATGCAAGTAAATCACGTGCAAAATACAAAATTTGGGAAAGTTCAAATAAGCCCTAAAGTCCCTGCCCATTTAGCTATAGAGTATTCGCAAGCAAAAGGATTTCAAAAATCATTGCTCAAAGACGAAGTCAATGGAAAGCTGATTAATTCTAATATGCTTGACCTTATAAAAAACCTTGTAAAGCCCAATAGGATTGACTTAGGGTCTGATTTATCGGGCAAATGGCATTTTAACGTCATGACAAATCAAAATTCAGCTGAAGAAGAAAAAGTTTTTCAAACACTAAACGACACTTTCAAGGCGAAAAACCTCGATTTTGACGTCGAAAAAGTAGCAGATTAAACAAAATACCGCTAAATTTGGCAAAAAGCGTGCGCAGAGTGCATTTTTTGAGCAAATTTTATTTTTGCCCGCCTACTCTATTTCTTGGCAGCTTCTTTTTTGCGTTTTTCCTCGAGAGCTTTTTTATTGGCCTCTTGAATTTTTAATTCTGTTTGGAGCTTAGCCCTTTCCAGAGCGAGTTTCTTGTCTTTTTCAAATACGTCTTTGCTCGGATTTCTCAAAAGTGATTCTTGAGATCGAGAATTGTTGATTAAAGCTGCCTGCGAATCGTAAATCGCCCCAGTAGCTTGCATTTCAGCGACTGAACTTGCCGCCGAACCAAAATTTATAGCGCTTAAAAACATAATTTTCCTTCCGTTTATTTTATTTAAAACCCCTAAAAGAAAAAAATTGCGCAATTGATTTTTTCGGATATGCCGTAAAGGCGAAGCGATTTTAATACCCCTTTACCAACCCCGAAAGCCTCTTTGGGCAGGCGTTTAACGCTGTAATCGGCCGTGAGTTTAATTCTCTGTGACGATAATTCGCCATCATCAGAGCGTCGAAATAATCCGGAGAGTGCCCAAGGGTTTTCTTAATCTCCTTTTTTGCTTGCAGGACTAAGGTTTTATCCCCATCGATTGAATAGTTTGTGGCAAGAATTTCATTGTGAAGGCGCTGGTTTTTGATTATTTTTATCTCACCGTTATGCAGTGATTCACGCAATAGCCAAGCGGCTTCTGCCCTTTTGTTTTTGAAATGGTAAAACGGCAGTTCGCTCCGAGGCGATTCCCCCCCGACGAATTTCGTGGCCAAAAAACCCTCTAAAAGCAATGTATTCAAGCATCCAGCACCTATCCCGACTGAATCGACAATAATATTATAAGGCTTTATGCCAAATTCCTTAGCCCGCAAAAGTGCTATATGAGCGGATTTCACTTCGTTTTGCTTTTGAAAAGATTCAAAGCGAAAAACACACCCGCCTTGCATATATGCAAAAACTGTCAAATCAGCGCCCTCATCAGCGGGGTCGATTGCTAAAATTATATCGCCGAAAAGCCCCTCTGGCTTGGCTTCCACGAGTGCAGCATTGTAGTATTCTTGCGACACGAGATTATTTGAATCCTGAGCGTAATACCAATCATTGTACAAATACCGCCTTTTTTGCTCCTGCGGAAGGGTTTCGAGCATTTTTATATAGTCTTTTGCCAGATTTTTATTATCAAAAGGCAAACTTTCTTGGAAATACTCGTTATCATTGAGTTTCCCCTCTACATAAGGGTCATAAAAATCGTGCTTCACCCAGGTATTATTAGGGTTGCAATTTGCAAGAACAAAAGGCGGAAAATCCGCTGATTCCTTTTCGTAATGCGCTTTTTTACCATTTTTAAAATTAAAATCCCTCGCTATTACAGGCGAAGTCCCTTTAATCAGAGGCAAAACCCCACCGTCATTGCGAGATGAAGCCCCACCGTCATTGCGAGGCGAAGCCGAAGCAATCTCAAACTCATCGTTTTTTGCACAAGCCTCGCTTAAGGGGTCTCTCAAGGCGCGAATCCCTGTATTCCAACGCCCAACACGGGAGCGAACTGTATGGAACACGTGCTTTTCGACCTGATTAACCTCTTCAAAAAGTGCGCAGCTTAACTCCAAACCCTTGATATTATTGCAATCCGGGTCCTTTTCGGAGTCCGCCCAAAGAAAAAGAATCTCGGAGCCGTTTTTATAAGTCGCTTTAAAATCAGACAGCACAACACTTTTTTGAGTTTCAGTCTCAAATAAAACCCTGTTAAATGAAGGTATAGTGTTGTTTTTCAGATTTACTGTCGACTTCCTGAACACGCCAACTCGTAAGGGCGCGTATTCAAGGCACAGCTTGTGGAGCAAAAGCAAGCACACAAAGGATTTCCCGCTGCCTGCACCGCCCGCTAAAATGAAGAGATTTTTACTTGTGCGATATTTTGTAAAATCAAATATAAACTTTTTCTGCTTATCTGTCAATGCCATTTAACTATAGTCCTTATATAACAGTGCTTTCAGGCATTTTTGTCCGGTTAATCCCTAAAAAACCCAACGAGGAAGGGCCATTTCCTGCCCAACAAAAGGATGAGGAATTACTTCCTGCCTAACAGGTGTTATCCTCTACTGTATTGAGTTTATGGCTTCCTCACTGAAAGATATTTCACTTTGTAATACCCTAAAATTTTATTAGCATAGGGGCCGAGTCTTCGAATCTCAAAAGCACTTCCTCGCTCAACGTGAAGGAACTTCCCCTGAGATGTAGCTGAACCCTGTGAAGCGTACATATCAGGATGCCCTTGGGTACCCGCCCCCAAAAATATTCCTATATGTAAAATGTCGCTTCTAAAGCGAAATACAATCAAATCAAGGGTTTGAGGGGTCTCGGTTTTTTCGAAATGTTCCAAAATCCTCTTAAATGCAAGCGGAAAATAGCTCTTTTCCCCTTCTGGCAGAGGGTATTTGGGCAACTGGGGATAAATAAGATACAAAGGCTCAAAACACCCAATATAATGCCCCGCCTCGTCAAAGTCCTGATAAGGCCTGCCGACAAGAGTTTCCAAGGGCAATACGCTGCTTGGTTGCTCGCGATTAACGGCGCTACTTTCGTGGCTCTCGCCACTCTCTACAGCCACGAGACGCAAGCCGCTAAACCGATTTTACGGTGCTTCTGAGCCCGTTTTGGTTGTTTTTAATCCCATCGGCCACCCATGATTGAATTTGGTCCTTTTGAGCCTGTAAAAGCTTCATATTGGTCGCAGGGTCAAGAGACTGAAAGGTAAAATTTTGATAAACGACAACGCCAGAGCCTTTTTGGAGCTCATCATTGGGAACAACTGTACCGGCAGAATCGGGCACGAATAGCTCTGGGCCTCGCTCTCCGACTATGGAAACCTTGTTTTGAGAAGGTCTTCCGCCATCGGCAAAAAAACCGCCAAAAACATTTTTTAAAACAGGGCTTAAAATGTCTAAAATAGCCCCGCCAGTTGAACCTTTGCCAAAAACATCAGGCAAAATCTGCCCTGCAATTTTTCCCAAAACACTCTGCGCCGTACCCCCGAAATCCTCTGCGGATTTGCCCGCTTGAGAAAAGGCCTTCGCCCAATCGTCGATGAATTTTTTAGACTGCTTTTGTGAATGCGAATCCAGTTTTGAAAGCGCATCAATTTGCACCGAAGCGCTTTGCTGTGAGTACTTTTCAGAGATTTGCAGTTCTTTTTGCGCCAAAGATTCGCTCAAATTCAAAGACATCCGTTTTGAAGAATCAATCTCGTCTTGAACGCTCTTAGCCTTGTTTTTAATGGCTTCAAGCTCGCTCAGAGCATTTTTAAAAGAATTTGTATCCATTGTGCACCTCTTCATTGTGAATTTGTAAATTTTGTAACAGTTCAGGGGGAACCAAGCCCTAGATGAATGCCCGCAAGGTCCAGCGGTCGATGAAATCCGCAAAATCATAGCAAAGTTACCCGACAAGAAAGAAATCTAAGCCTTAATCACCTGTTCCCTTGGTAGAGAAGGGAATCCGCCGAAATTTTGGATATTATTCAGCTCGTGACAACGGCTTAAAGTTTTGTCGCATCTGCTCTCAGAGCCTGTATAGGCGCAGTTTATGTCCTTAAAGCGCCGCCACTGGCAGTTTACGCCATATGTCATATTTGGACTGATTGCAGCGTAACCGCCCAAAACAGCCTCTATATCTATAGTTAGCTGGTCTTGCGTGATGCTGAGATTATTCGCCTGCCCCACAAAAAGTGGGTAGGCTTGATTTGAAATCACAGCACCGTCATCAGAGAGGAAAACCTCCTCCAGCAGACAGTTTGCGCCTGTAATAATATCGCCTTTTTCACCGATAATTCCGCTTAAAGACGCTCCCACATTTGAAAGCGCAACTTGAATGCTCTGAAATCCTTCATTTTTTGTAACCTCTGAAACCTTCAAAGGCGCTGCCAGATAGGATTTAGTGCTGATATCAAGCTTTTCAAAAGTGTCATTTTCAAGCACTCGAATTTCGCCCACGCCTTCGCCGACAAAAGTTATTGTCAGCAATTTCCTTGCTATAAGCTCGTTTGAGCCGATTTTTGATAATATTGAATTGTCTAGTGTCATGGTAATACCTCAATTATTGGGATTTTAATCTCTCGATAGCCAAGCTGGTACTGCTTTTGGTCTAATTTGTCCGTATCGAATCGCACGGGAAATTTTTCGCCGTTGTAGTCCCACTCAAAAGCCTTGTAGCGGCCTTTTTTAGCAACAAAAAACGCCTCGAATCTTTGCGCCTCGGAAGCGGTGAACTCAAAGGTCAAGACCCAGCGCCTTAAAGGAGTTTCGACCATATTTTGTCGTGAGTTTTGGAAAGTTAAAATTTCATCCTTGAGATTTGCGAAAATTAACTCGCTCTGATGCTCAATATTAGGTTGAAAATCAAACTGTGACTGATTATTACAAATATCAAAAAGTGCTATTTCTAAAAAAGAGCCGGCTGAATCTTCTTGCATTTCAAAAATCAAATCAGCCCCAAGTGCAACAAAGTCGACTGTTTTCGACCCTTCAAAAAAGGTGTTTCCAAATTCTGGTAAAATAGCGGTTTGATGACTTAAAAATGGTGGTAATCCTTGTATGTCTTGAGTTTTAACTTTCAATCGATAAGTTTTACCCGGAAGCAAAACTCCTGATTGAAAAAGACTTGAAACCCCTTGATAGCTTGCTTTTTGAACATCCACTTGAACATTCCCTGCAAACGACCAGTGTTTATCATTAAGAAAAAACCGCCCCTTTAAAATGTTGCCATCATCAATGATAGCAAGACTTAATGGGATTTTGGAATATGAAAAAGGCAAAAGAGTCTGCGAGAGCTTTGACGAGCCTAAAAAGCAAGCATAGTCTAGCTCATTGCCAAAATTCGACTCGTCCCAGCACCAAAGAAACGGATTAAAATCCCCTTTTTGTTGCCTAAAAAACGCCTCCAAAGAGACTCTTAGCTCATTATTTGTCTCAAAATTGAGATTAAAAGAACGCTTTGGAGACATGTTCAAAGCCTGCCTCTGCTCTGAGCCGTCAAAACGCCTCACAATAGAGGTTTTAAACTCTATAGAATGCGAATATTCTTCACAAAATGGAAAATTGAATTGTTGCATAAAAACACCTAAATCCTTTGCGGCACTGGATTAATCTTGCCCTTGCCATCTGCGTTTTGTCGAAATATCAATATGGGTAAAATTTTTGTAAGCCCCAAGCCCGCCAGAGAAAGACTTTAAGAGGTTTTGCACTTTGCTTGGCGGATAATCTTTGACAAAAAAATCAATGGCTTGCCCTAAAACATGCTTACTCATTGGCTCTCCGCCGATTTTTTTGTTATATGACTCGCAGCGCCAGGCACTTGTCACAATAATCTGTGCACCTTGAAAAACGCTATCTCTCAAGGCTTGCAGCCTATTTGCCACCGCCGATAAATTTTCTAAAACAACCAAACTAGGACGCTCCTTTTGATAAACTAAAAGCTCCGACCAGAGAAGGTTTTCGGTGCAATATAAGCCCTGGGGAAGCTCTCTGGACAAAAGTTCATTTTCAAGATGATACTGTTGCAAAAAATCGTACACGCTTTTAGGCGCCCAAAACTGTTTCATATCAAGGTTTCCTATCTTTTTTACGGTATTTTTAAAGAGCTGTTTTGGCAGTTTTTTCAAGCAAGAACTTACCCGCCTCGACTAAAAAGCAAGCTCACCCTTTTTGGGTCTTCTGCGAGGCTCAACTTAAGGGTTTTCGCACTCTAAAAAAGCCTCTACTTTTTCTAAATCATTATCAATTGTGCACTCGTTGGAATGAGAATCTTCAAATGCACGCCTTGCAAGTCTTTCAAGGTTAGCGCCAGCGGTCAGAAACCGAATAACTTCGGAATTGGAAAGATTTTTAGGATCAATCGCCTCAAATTTGCTCAATGCCTTTTCCTGCAAGGCTATCGCTTTTTTGATATGGCGCAAGTGCATTTCTTGCGTGTCTCTTGATAAAAAATGGTGCAAAAATGCTTCCTTCCTCGCTTCCCAGCTGTGCTCTTGCATTAAGGCCTTAACCGCTAATATCGTGAGTTTCAGAGTTTTTGCAATCTCTGACAATTTCAATGTGTGCATCACAAGATATACGCAAAAAGCTTGATAAGCCTTTGGCGCCTCGTTTTGAAGAGGATACCATTGCATTTTTTAAATTTCCTTTTTTGATTTCAATTTTTTGTTTTAAAAAATTAAATAATGACTGCCGTTTTCAACTTTTTTATCGGGAGTGACACCTAAATTTTGGGCACCCCAAATTTCATAAATTTTCTCTAACTTCGCTTTTATCAATGGATTATGACTCATTGGCAAAAGCTCATGAACAAAATTTTGAGCAGTAGGCAAATCATTTTCAGGTGTTCGTTCATCCCTTTTATGCTTTGGAGGCTCTAAGTCTTGGTACTCAATGCCTTTGGGTTGATTCGAATAAAAATTCGTTTTTTGATAAATGTTATTTTTTTGTTCACTATTCTTTGTTTGTCCGACAATTTGACGGGTACTTGCTCCGACAATTTGTCTGGGGTTCTCCGACAATTTGACGGACTCAAAAAATTTTGCAGTGAATTTGTAATGATTCACTTTAATGGTTTCATACGTTATCAATGATGCCTTTTTCAACTCTGCCACAGCTCTTTCGGCTGAGCGCTCGCTAATCCCGAGTTGCTTGGCTATGAATTTTTGCGATGGAAACATATCTACTTTTTTAGGGTTAAAATGGTGCGCAAGAGCGATAAGGACCAATTTTGTTGCTGGAGAGAGCTCATTTTTCGCTAAAATACCAGAATCATAAATCGCTCGCACAATTTCAAATTGAGTAAATTTGGTGGTTTCTGTCGGCTTTTTACAAAACTTTACAATGTTAGATGTGTCTGAAATCATGTCAGGGCATGGTTTTTGATGCATAAAGCTATCTCCTCGTTTATTTTTAGTTTATTCCTTCTTTTTTGTTTATAGGTTTTAAATCAATTCGCAAAAGTCTTTACAGGGGCTTCTTTTCGGAAGGAGCTGTTTCCTGAAGGTGGAGGTTTGTACCCTTGAGGGAGGAAATAATTCCTTCCTTCCGCCCATTATGCTATAATGTTTTTGTATTAAAGAGTTTTAAACCTTTAATATCATGAATTATAGGTTTTGATGTAGAGTGAGTCAATACACCTTCCTCCCGAGGAAGGATGGCAGGAAGGACGAGGAAGGAAGTTGAAAAAACTAAGTGTAACTGATGTTTCTAAGATTGTAGGGAAGTCAGCAAGGCATATAAGGAACTTGTGCAAGGAAGGAAAGCTTCCTTGTCAGAAGATTAAGATTTCCACAGGTGAAAAATACTATGTTTACCTTGATACAGAGGAGTTTCAAGAGCTTTTATCCTCTAAAGACCAAAGTTTTGAAGCGGAAGAAAATACTCCATTAGAAGGAAATTTCGAGGAAGTAGAGGAAGGAAGCAGCCTTGCATCAGCACCAGGATGGCAAGAAATTATTTTTGATATGACCTCTAAAATAGAGTCACTGGCAAGAGAAGCTGGAAAAACTGAGTTATTGGCAGACAATCTTATGAGTGCAGATCAAAATGTAAAATTTTATCAAGACGAATATTTTAAAATCCGTCATGACCTTGAAAATACTAGAAAAGAGATGGAGGAAGTGGTAAGAGAAAATACTTCCTTGCTTAAAAAAAATCAAGAATTACAAAAAGAATTAGAAAACCGTTCAAAACCCTTTTGGGCTAAGCGTTTTAGTTAATAAAAAAAAATCGTTTGATTTTTAGTCATTTTGTAATAATCTGTAATGTTTTTCAGTTTTTAATTTAAACTTATAAGGAAAAAAGTTCTAAAAGCATGCCTTTAGGCTTTATTGGTTTAAGAGAGATTGAATTTCTAAAATTTTTTCGTGGTTTGATTTTTTGCCATGAATTTGCCCGAAAATCTTGTCATAGGAGAGTTTTAGGGTATGAATCTTTCTCGGGGTACTTTGCCAGAATTCTTCTTCGGAAAAACCTAGTAAAATCCTTGCTATAAAGTATTCTTGCCTCCATGGGAATTGTTTTTTAGTAGCCTTTTGCATGGATATCACAACTTGCTGAAATCGGCGTATTTTTATCGCTAAATGTCTTTACGGTGATGGATTTCGGGCTTTTTTGCGTAATTACGCAATACCCTATTTGTGAACCTGTAATATTGGCCACAATTGATGGCGTGCATAAAAAATCTTTTGCTATTTTGCTTTGCTCATGTGTCGAAAATTCAATTAATATGCCTGTTTCAGGGTTTGTAGTCACAATATTTTTGTAGTGTTCATCACGATCTGGGACATCTATTGATAAAACTGCTCCCCCCAAGCTAAATGGGGCTTTTTCAGGGTTTTCTACGGTAAATTTTAATTGATAATAACGAAATTCGGCGCTGCCTTCGTTAAAATTTTGCCACGGGAGCCAAAAACTACCGTTTAAGCTGTACCTGACTTGGATTGAGAGCTTTTGGGTTTCATTTTGAGCTAAAAAATTGTAGCTTAAGCTTACTAAACTTGTGAAAATATCTTTTAAGTCAAAGATCGGTGTTATATATGTAATCTCGCCCTCTGAGAGCCTTTGCCCCCATTTGTTTTTCGTATCTGAATAGGGAGCTTGTGCGGATTTTGGCATTGAAATTCCCCACGCCCCATTAGGACAAGCTTTTAGGATGTTATTATAAATTTTCACCCCTGTTTTTTGCCCGTTCTCGTTTGAAAAAAGTTCATTCTTCACTATCGTATTAACGCTTGGAATGCTCTCTATGTAAGCGATTGCAGGAGTCGGGTTTTGTGAATAAAAGTTATATTTGGATTTGGCTTTTATGAAAAACTTCTTTAGCCCTATCGACGTAACAGGCATCATAACTGAGTTTGAGGCAGAATTGGAACAGATTATCTGTCCTGAATCCCACGTTTCGCCCATTCGGATTTCATAAGTTATATCAGCAGCCCAAAGCCTTGTCCAGCTGAGGTTCAAGCTGTTTAAAATCTGTGTGGCACAAAAGCCTTCCACGTCAGAAGGTATAATATAGTCATTCTGTATGGCGCAAAACGCCACTATGGGCTCGGTTGAACCTTGTGTGTCCGAGTAGACCAACGCATCGTATTCTCTCCAGCAAACCCCGAAAGACCCGTCATTCTTGTCTATTAGCTTTGTTATTTTAACAGGTTTATTTTTGAATTTCATTAAATTATCGTTTAAATTTATGACGTCGCCTATTTCGAGGTCGAATGCACGATAATCGGTCTCAAAGTAGCCGAAATAGCGCTCTTTCGCCACTTTGTTGAGGTAATACCACGCAAGGCGGCTGGCCTGATTGTGTTCTGTAACGCTGTAGATGCTCACTGTGTGGTCGATTGGGGGGATATTGTCGAAGTTTTCTTTTTCGGCTATGGCCTCGCAAATAGCCCAGTCATTAGCTTTCGAGCGGTATTTGACCATAATTCTGTCATAGTTTTCATCTTTTGGAAGTGTCGAAAACTGCTCTGTGCCTGGGATTATGTCTTTGGCAAAAATTGTTTTGCACGCCAGAGCATTTGTGTCGATTTTGAGCTGAAGCTTCTTTCCCTTGATAGTCAAGGCTCCACGGCAAGATTTTTTGAATTCTTCTAGGATTTCCTGCCTTTGTGACTGCGAGTCGATAATCATATTGAAACTGAACCGTGGCAAGCCTTGTACCGGTTCATCGCAAAAAGCGGCAGCTTCAATAAATGAGTTGATGTCGATGCATTCTTTTATTTTTTCGCTGTCCATCGCTCCTATGGCGTTTAGGCCTATGCCGCAACCGTTGTAGGCACACAGGAAGTCAAGTAGGCACCATGCGGGATTATTTGAATAGATTGTTTCAAAAACTGTCTCCGAGCTGTAAACTCTTACCTTGCGGCCTTTTACGACAGTGGTAAGATTGTAGTCTCCTCGTATTTTTTCGCTTGCCATGACGCTCATGGCAATGTAGGCAATGTTTTTGAGTGATCCGACTTTAAAAATGCGCTCCTCAAGAGTTGTACCCGCAATTGCATCCGTAATTTGTCCATCAGAGCCGGTATATGCCCTGTAATTCACTCCCTGCAAGTCTGACAGGGGAATGTCATTAAGTCTTATATCGCCAATTGCTTCCACAGGGCCTTCACCAAAGGCTACAATGCGGTCTATGACTGTATTATTGTCTCTGTATTGTTGCCATAATCTGTTGCCCGCAATTTTGTTTTCTCCGTAAATCAAAGGTATCGGAAGCTGGTTGTTAGTCTGGGTTTGAAGGATATTGAACTGGTATGTCGGACTGTTCGAGTGGGATTCTTTTTTGCTCGCAAGCGAGCGAGAAATCGCAGAACCGCCGTAAATGACTGCAGTGAGGATGGTTTGGCCCATCATCGACAAACCTATTGTGCCGGCGCCGATAGCCCCAATTGAGCTTGCGACAACGATTCCGACGATTGCTTCGATAATTCCCATGGCGTTTCCTTTTTTAAAATTTAAATAGTATTTTTTATGTAAATTTTTTTAAATAAATGCATTTTAAATAGCAAATATTAGAGTGAGGAGTGTTATATTCTTTAGAAGTGGTTAAAATCCAGAAGGCGGTTAAAAATGATTCATTCTATCGGTTTTAGAGGCGGTTCACAGCCAATTGTGGCCAATCCTAACGACAAGCTTGCAAAGAAGCCAGAACCTGCTAAAGAAGCAGTGAAAAGCGTAGCGCAAGAGGGCGCAGCAAAAATTAAGGAAGAGATTCCGACTGGCAACGGTGCGATTGCACAGGGCAAAGAAGTAGCTAAAAAACTTAATTTTATTGCTTAATTACACAATTTTAAAATGATTTAATAACGAAATCGTTGATTTCGTGTGAGCTGAATTTCAAAAAGCCCCGTTTGAGGGCTTTTTTGCTGAAAATAATTTTATCTTCGCTTTAGTTTAACAATTCAGTGAAAGTAGGAATTTTGTTAGGTTTGCGCCTATTTTTCGGATGGCTTCTTGCCTGTTTGCATCTTTTAAATTTCCATTTTCATCAAAGGCTTCAATAGCATTAATGATGGAAATCTGCTCGGGCAGCACGATTACGCCGATATTTTCGAGCATTGCACGAACTGTTACCAAACCTCTTAATCCGCCTAAATTCCCAGTGGAAGTGCTTATTAGGGCGGCTATTTTATTTTTATAGCAGCTCAGGTATATTTCAGACCCTTCAGGGCGTGAAACCCAGTCTAGAGTGTTCTTTAGCAGTGGTGTAATGGAGCTGTTATATTCAGGGCAGGCCAAAAGCAGTCCGTTGTTTTCTAAAAAAAGTTTTTTAAGTTTTTTAGCATTTTCCGGCAAGCCGTTTTTTTCTTCAAAATCGGCGTTATATAAAGGCAAAGGGTAGTTCTTTAAGTCAATGAGAGTGACGGTTGCGCCTGTTCTACCCGCTTCTTCGGCGGCTATTTTTAAAATCATTTTATTATAAGAACCTTCACGTTCACTTCCTGCGAAAGCTAGTATTTTAGCGGTTAAATCAGACATAAAGCCCCTTCTTGAATTTTTATAAAAATCGTATTATTTTGATTATATAAAAAACATGTACAGAGCTTATACCCGCTTGGGCTAGTCTTTGCGGGCTATAGTAAAGGATTCTAATTGAAAAAAGCCCTCGGAGAGAGCTTTTTTGCTAGAGTGAATTTTGTATTAAAATGAGAAGTGCTTTAAGTTGAGGTATATTTTTGACTTAAATACACTGAAAAAGCTTATTATAAGGCTTGATTCGTCAATTAGATAATTTTGCTTTTTGTTAAAGACCCAACAGCTAAACAACATAGTCCAAATGCAGCTGTCAAGACTGTTTTGGCTGTTTCATGCGGCTTTGCTTTGGTTCTTGCAATATTTGGGGTACTGCCGTTGAAAGTATCTTTTTGTATTTGACGCTTAAAGCTTATAGCTTCTGGTTCTTTGCCTCTTAGATCTGCGGTTTTACCTGCGGGTTCAAGGGTTTGAAGAACTTGTGGTTTAGTTTGCGGCTCATTAGACTTCGGGGTTAATTTTGCCTGAGAGTCTTTTGATTGCTCACTTTGCCATTTCTGCCCAGTTTGATCCCAATTTGATAGCCTGCGAGATCTCTGAAACGTGTCTGTCGATTGAATTATTTTCAATTCAGTTTCCTTCGTTTCTAACTCCTTTATTATAGGGTATTTTTTTGGTTTTGTGAAGGGATTAATTGTAAAATATACAACAAATCGGCTAGAAGTAGCCACAACTGCAACTTTTATCTTTGTAACAAAAACTATATATTCCGTAGAAATCTCAAAAGCCCCTCAGTCAAAGGGTTTTAGCCAAACAGCTGTAGCGCCCTAAAATCGCACTTTTCATAAATTTTTGTACAAATGGCAGTAAATATCGTGCATGGCTATTTTATTTCGGCAAAAAATGTGCTTTTTTACGATTTCAGGCATGGTCATTCTTTTGGGGGCAAAAGTGGGGTGAAAAAGGCTTCTAGCATCTCAGGCAAGGTTTGTGCGAGAAAATGGCCTATATTCGGGTGATTTTTAATTTCATTCATCGAAAAATCGCCTTGATGCCTCAAAAGCCCAAAATAAAGGACTAGGGCTTGATTTTTAAAAGAAATTTTGCCGTCGAAAAAATCGTCTTTGATTTCATAAATACTTTTCTCTGTCGCCTCCTCAATCATGGCATAAGCCCTGTAATCGTATTCCAGAGCTAATTCTCGCCCATTTAAGGTAATGTGTTTTATATTCGTTTTGATATCAAAAAGCTGGTTCATTTTGGGTCCTTTGCATAAAAAACTGGGCGTTTGAGTGTAACAAATTTTTTACATGCTATCAAAAAAATTTCTTTAAGGTGCTTTAATTGATGAGAAAAGAGAATAAAGCAGATGATAATTAATAGTCTTAAAAATATTGATAATAAAGGGTTTGGGGGGATAAGATTAGCCCTTCCGGACAAGCTCACTTCAGACCATGGCGATTTGCTACAGTCTATGGTGGACGTAGATTTAGAGGAAAAAGAGCTGGTTTTCTCACCTTTTAAAGGGTACGATATGCTCTCAATCAGCCTCGAGGACGACTTTTTGCGCCACATGGCCGCTATAAATTCATATTTGGCACCTAAAACCAATAATGCCGCTGAAAATTTGAATATTTCGAGTTAAAAATTAAATTTTAAACAGAGTATAATTTTTCGTTATAGTATATTACCTCGCCTCGATATATACCAATAATAAAAGTTATGTAGCGAGAGCCAGAAGCCCCATTAAACCAAAGCTATACTCCTTTTATATAGGATGAAGGGGGCGCAATTGCCTAAAGTTGGCTCAGAATTTGCGAAAATCACAAACGGCTTCAGGAAAATTCTTGAATAAAGCTCTTATTAATTTTGCGAAAATCGCAATTTATGTCGGGCAGAATTTTTAGGCATAAATCTGGCAACTGGTTTTTTAAATCCCTAAAATTCAATTTTTGGCGACTCTTTGAAAGTAAAATTTTGGATTTCCCCGAGCTCTCCGTAACAGTTTGTAAATTTAATTTCCATAAAACCTCCCGTTTGGGCTTTGAGCGAATTAAAATTGAGGAACCACCTGAAAAAATTTTTTAAGGATGAGATCATGAAAATATTGCCATTTTTCCCCACGTTTATCCGCTCGGCACAAAAGGCCGAAAAGGTTTTCGCCAGTGACTTAAAGCCCGTTCAGCTTTTGGGAATCCAAAAAGACTGGGCAACTTTTAAGCACAGGCTCATAGTGCCGAAAGGCGCTCGTGTCCATTACTTCGGTAAAGGCAACCCTATAGCCAATCTTAAGGTTAAAGCGGGTGCGACTTTTGATGCCCCAAATGCACTCTTAAAAAAGGTTGTAAACCAAGGCCAGCTTATCATTGAGCAAGCTGCGGAGATAATAACCCAAAAAGACGGCCGCACGACAGCGGATAAAGTAGCCTTAAACACAATGCTGGACTACAGCGAAGGTAATTTTAAGGCGGTTGAAAAAAATTATATGCAAGACCACGCAAGAGGCAATTTCGGCCCAGTGGCTGAAAATCACATGAAAGGCTTTGCTAAAGGCAATTTCGGCGACGTCAAAGCCAATTATGCAAACGACCATTCAAGCGCCCATTTCAAATCCCTAGCCCAAAGTTATCAAAGAGACGAAGCAGAAGTAACCATAAATGGCCGCCTGGTAACAGTTTCACAAAGATAGAAAAAGCTTTGGTTAAAGACTTTGCAGGGACACTAATGGAAGCGTTTAAGGATTAAATGAAGTGTCATGCTGAACTTGTTTCAGCATGACACTTTTAGAGAAAAGCCCCGATTTTACGGGGCTGAATCTCGGATTTTTAAACTACTGTCGCATACACAACGGCGTCTGGTTGGTAAACTACCGGAAGCGGGTTGCTTTCGGCCAATAGCCATGCGGTTGACGGGTCTTTTTCATTCCACATTTTTGAGAAGAATTCCAGTCCCACTTGAGCATCCAAGTCCTCGATAAGTCCGAATTCTTGGGCGAATTTGGCCTGAGAACTCAACAATACAAAAGCGTTTTCGTCAATCATAGAGTGCGATGCGCCCTCATCATCCAAGTACTGCTCGGCGCATTCATAAATGTCCACGCCGCAAAGTCTGCCGACATAATTTTTGCCGAAAATGTCGATATTTCCAGCAGCAACATTGCGATTATCAAGCAATTTTTGAACTTTGGTATCCGCCAAAAGCTTGTCCAGAGCCACTGTGCCGATTAAGGCTGTGTCTGCTGTCAAATTTGTCGCCTGCAAAATCAGATTTTTATAGGTGCGAATATTTGAAACTATGTCGCAAGACTCACCACCCCAAGCGAGGTTTCCCGCTAAAGTCGGTTTATGATTGGCTTGCATGCCAAAATCAATTTCGAACGCCAAATCATCTGAAGTATAGGCAATTTTGCCCTTCAGCGCTTGCGCCGCCATCCATTCGACCCTTCTGGTGATTAGGTTTTTCAAATGCGATTGCTCACGGGCGATTTTTGAATTTTTCATCGCATCAATTGTACCTGCTTCGCCCACATAGATTGAATTTCCGACTTCTCTCATCCCAAGAATATCTTTAGCTGAAAGCTGTTTTTTCACGCGAATGCGAGGGAATTTAACCGTTTTTGTCGTGTAGCCCAGGGCTTTGACGATTTTGCCGCCTTGCATCGGAGCGACAAACGGGGCAAGCCTTTTGGCCACACCATTTGTTTCGACGTCGATGTCAAGATTTGTTGCAAAATTCTGATTTTTACTTTTAAAAACCACGTCCAGAATCAAGCTGGGAACGGTTTCGATGGCATTTATCGCTGTAGTCAGCGCACGGTAATCATAAATATTTTCTGTCATTTTATTGTCCTTTCATTGTTATGTATTGCAAATAGGCTTAAATGCCCTGCCAGAGACGGCATGAGGGGGAGGTCTCCCCGATTTCTTTTAAGCAAAATATTATTTCACGTAAATTCCAATTGCCTGAAGCTCACTCGCCACAGCGGTTGTAAGCCCTTTTACTTCAGTGGCTGCGAATTCTCCATGCACATAAGCAAAAGCCTTTGTGTCAGTGGCTTTAGCCTCTATAGTCGCCCCCAAAATCGCTTTCGGCAATTGCGAACCGTCAGATTTTGAAGTATCAAGCTTTGTGTATTTCCCAGAAGAGCTTATCACAGAGAGGATTTGCCCCCTGCTAAGTGTCAAAGAAGTTGCCTGTATTGTCACAGGGATTTCAACGACTGGGTGAGCCCCTGATATCAAGGCGTCGGGGGTATATTCGCCTCTTGGTGTTAGTCCGTAGTTTTGTGTCATTTTTTTCTCCTTATTTTGTATAAATTAATCAACCCGAAAAAGGGGTAAAAGTATTGCTATAGTGATATGTAGGGGTAAATAAATAATCCTAAAAGGCTATTGAAATCGACTCGAAAATACATTAAACTGAAATATCAAGATAGATAAATCAGAGAGAATGATATGCAATTCAAAGAATTTTCGGACAAATTAGATGCACTTACTGCCAACCAAAAAATCTACTTCAAACCCGCGAGCAAAGAGAATCTTAATGCTTATCACCCTGCGCTAAAAAGTAAAATTTTTATGATTATGCTCGGCCATAAAGACAACTATAAATTGAGCTACATCACGATTATGCAAGAATTGACCTTCTCCAAAAAAGAATTGCTGAAGCTATTCGAAGATAAAGGGTGGGAAAATTATACTTCTTTTGATTTAATCGAAGATTACAACGAATTCCATAAAAAATAGGGAATTGAGTCCCCGTCAAATGACGCTCCTGCTTTGCCTTTTCGGCATATCCGCTAATTGGTGCTGGCGGCGATTTCTTGTTCATTTTCGTAAACCAAAATATCCATTAAAATCTCTGCTATGGTCGAGTTTTTGGTGAATTTTTTTGTGGTATAAATTCCCGAACCGGATAGAGAAAAAGTCGAAAACTCGCTTTCTGAAGCTTTTATCGGGATTGCATTGGCTTTACATTTCATCAAGTGCAAAAATAAACTTCCTTCATCAGTCCCTGAAACCTTCGCTACGAGCTGAAAATAGCCTGTATTCCGGCCATTTTGGACAGACAATGCTGTTGAATCACCTGTGGCACTTATGTTTTGGGTTAAAATTCCGCCCAGCGCAGATTTTAAAACGCCAAGTTCTAATTTGGCGAAAGTGGCGCTAAACGTGAGTTTTTTGACTTTTGAATAAATGTCTAAAATCACTTCATTTCCTGAAAGATTTTTTTCATCAATCACAAATGTCACCTCCAAAGACTTGGCGCCAGGGAGTTCGATTCCGTCTGAAACGCTGTAGGTGCTTGAATTATCGGCAATAATCGGGTAAAGCATTATCTGCTCAATTCCGAAAACTTTGGTAGTAGTTTTAACTGTCATATTTTTCTCCTATATAAATTACAAATATTACAAATGTGGAAAATAGCCCTTTTACTAGCAACTTTTATTATTGAGGGGTTTTAAATTGATAATTATCGGTAAAAAACTCCAAAAGACTATTTAAATGGGAATTAAATGTATCAAATTAGACGAATAATAACACCTGCTGCAAGAATAAAAATGCCTCCAAACAGCGGCGCCAGCTTCGTTAAAAGGAATAACACGGCAGAATTTTTAATGGACAGTTTCTACAAAGAAGTCTCGCCTGAATTTGAAAAAAACGGCTATATAACCAAAAATAAACTTGAAGAAATTTATGCAAAACTCTTCCCCAACGTGGATTTGACCTTGTTGAAAATCAAAAAATCGAAAGCATCAGCTTACGGCGCTTGTGTAGAGTCCAAAAATCTTCTCGAAAACAACACTTTGAGCGTATTTGGGTACGATATACAATTGCCTTTCGGCAAAAAAGCAGAACAAGAAGTGCTCAGAGCCAAAAATGCGGAATGTTTGTTCCACGAAACCAGCCACCTGTGCGACTTTTTGACAAATCCAAAATACAGAATCAAAACGCTTTTGTCAGAAAATACTTATCCAAAAAGAGCTAAATACTGGGAATTTGACGGGAAATTTTTGTACCCCGCAAAAGACTTCAACGCCTCAATAACGCCTGAAAAAGACCTTCCGAGCCTGCTCAAGGATAACTTCGCAAAACTTTGGGAAGACACTAAGGCAGATTCTTATGAAAAAATCGAAATTCTGCAAAATTTCAGACACGATATGAAAACCGAACAAATCGCATATCCCAATGGGGTCGTGTATCGTGGCGATTTTGCCGCACACCCTGACATACAAGCCGTCAAAAAAAATCCGGCGATTCCAAAGGACAAAAAGCCCGAAATCCTTGCTCACGCCTTTGATAACTGGAAAAGACTTGTCAAAGAAGATTGTAAAACTTATTTCACCAAAACATTCCATTTTCAAGAAAAAATAACTACTCTCGAAGACCTGCTAAAAGCAGAGCTGGCAAAAGTTAGAGCCGAACACGCAGAGAAATTTGCGCCATCAGCTAAAAACTGACTTAGCCCTAAAAGTCTTTATACAATAGGTTTTAGCGCAAAGATTTAGCAATTTTATGGCCGAGTTCCTCTTGAACTGTGCGATAAGTGCCTTTGGGGGCGTTTTTATTGGTCGCAAGCTCAGCGAATTCACATCTTTTCGGTAGATTATTCAAAAAAGCGACAAGATTTTGAGCAGTTCCGCCAGCTTCACTGAATTGCCCTAAAGAGCCTGTATATAAGGCTTTTAGCACATCTGAAAGATTGTCTTTGTCTTCGGCTGTGATTTTGGATTCTTTTTGCAAATTATTCAACAAAGCATCAAAATCCTTGTCCTGATTGACTTTTTTGGCAAATTCAAGCTCCCGCTCAAGCTCATCAATTTTTGCTGTAAATTCAGTCGCAGAAGGTTTTTTAAACATATGGTTCTCCTTTTTATTAACGGATGCGGAAAATAACGGAAACGTGAGTTTTCGAGATTTTTCGCTGGACGGAAGCGACGTGGAAATCTGTGATTTCACAGGAGCAATATTAACGGATGCGGAAAATTCCGCCTCGCAAAAATCGTTCTTAAGCCCTTTAACCGCGGGTGCGGCAGCGCCTAAAAATCCTATGTGGCGAAGTTTCAAATCATCACTCAGTGCAATCGAAATCTTGCGATACAGGCCTTTTTCGACCCAAAGAGCGAATTCGGGGTCAACTTTTGTAAGCTTGGCGAACAAAATATCCCCCTCACGCTTAAGCTCTGAAACCCAAGCATAGGCTGGCTCATCGGTTTTCGGGTGCCCCAATACCACAGGCGCTTGCTCTGCGGTTTCATAATTTTTTATAATTGTATCCAAATCCTCGTTTGTCCACTCACGAGTATTACCAGCAGAATCACTGTGGGAGCCCGTTTTGAAGACTTCAATCCAATTTTCATACCATTTCATAATTTTCTCCTTTTTTGAAAATGCTCACTTGGGGAATAGCTAAAATCGGTTTTTTCGGCTTAAATATAGCGAAAGCCAAGCCCTAAGGAGATTTCGAATGTATACAGTCATTGCAAAAATTATCGCAAAACCCGAATTCACAAAAGAGCTCAAAGAATCCTTAGAAGCTCTCATAGAGCCGACCATAGCCGAACATGGGTGCATCAAATACATACTTCACGAATCAGTTGACGACCCTTGCCTTTTTATGTTTTACGAAATCTGGCAAAGCAAACAAGCGTGCGACTTTCACCTAAATTCTGCCCACATTAAAAACTGGGTTGAAATAAGCAAACCATTTTTGCAATCGTGGGAACTTTTCTTCCTCAGAGCTATTTCAACTGCCGAAAGCCCCGCCATAGCGGACTAATTTCCGCTCATCCAGTCATAAATTTTATCAAGTTTTTCTTTAACATATTTGAAATCCTCTTTAAGCTCGTCATAAGCGATTTTCGAGGCAAATCTCACCTCGCAGTCATCAAGAATTTCACGATGCTTGCGCTCAAGTTGAGCTGGCGTGGTGAAAATACTTGACTGGATAAAAAACACCATAACCGCCACTATGACAGGGGCGTAGGGAATAAATTCTTGTTGCATAAATGCCTTCCGTTTTAAAAGTGGTAAATTAATCTCTGATGCAAGCGTGATTTCCGCCTGTCATTGCGAGTGCAGCGAAGCAATCTCAACCAGTCCCAAAAAGATTGCCACGTCAGGCTTTCAGCCCTCCTCGCAATGACTGCAAACAAAGCTCACGCTTAGTCTTTCGGCATATCCTTGCAAACTTTTTCAACGGCAATTCCGATTAGTTCTATAATCAGACTTTCAAATATTGTACGAAAAGGCTCGCCAATAGGCAGTCTTGCCAGTACGAAATTAACCGCGAAGCGTTTTTTTGCCAACCCTTTGCCTGCGCCGAAATTTGCCTCAGCCGAATTCACAGCGTTGCGTGCAATGCCCGAAAAAGCTTTCGCCATAAGTGTTTTAAACATATTAGTTTCCTTTTAAATGTAAAAATCGTGTTACAAAAAGCTAAAAAAGCACAATTTTCGGCACTTTGCGACTTTATAGCCTTGAGAAGTCAAAACGGTTCTAAAATGATTCAAAATTCAGTCCAATGCCTGCAAACAAAGCTCCCGCTTAGTCTTTCGGCATATCCTTACAAACAAAATGTCGGTCTAAAACCAAATATCCCCCCTTTTAAAGCCTCTGAAATCAAGCATTTCAGCCCATCTTTTAGGGCTGATTTGTCTGCGCAAAATCCTGTTTCGAGCGTGAATCCGCAAATGCTCTCAAACAGCCTTGATATAATAGGAGCAAGGAATTTAGCGTCAATTAATATTCAAACCGACCAAATTGCTCTCTCCAAGCTTGAAAAAGAAGTTTTTGAACCACTAAAAAATTTCAAAGGCACAAACGAGGAATTTACTCGCAAAGCCTACGGCCTTATTCTCAAACACAAAGGCCTCGAAGATGTCGCACCGCCTTTGGTATTTGAACCACTTGATGGTGCAGCTGCATTTAACGATGTGACCTGCGAATTGACTTTGAGTTCCGAGGATTTGAATCGCTATACCCAAGGAGATATTATAGACTTGCTGCACCATGAACTCGACCATTTTGAGAAACACGGCGATATTGCCTGTGTTCTGGGGTCTACTAAATATTGGGAATCAGGGAATAAAAAATGGCAGGATATAGGTTCTAAAGCAAAAGAGGCACTTGCAAACGACAAAGATTTTGAAAAATGTGCTGAGAGAATGAACAAAAAATCTGAAGAACTTAAAAATCTTGATAAAGCTACTATTATTGAAAATCTTACAAAAGAATTTAAAGATTTTGAAGAGGAAGGAACAGCTAAAATTCTATTCCCAGAAGGGATGGAAGCTTTGTCAAAAGAAGAAATTCTTTTAAAATTAAAAACTATAACAACAGAAAATCTAACAAAAAGCTCCTACTCTAAAATAGATGAAATAATAGATACAAATAAATTAAAACAAAAAGAATTTTGGACAAATTTTGTCGACAAAAAAGGCGCAAAAACGCCCGAGCAATTAGACTATGACATAAAACCTATGCTTAAAAGATTTGAGGCGGGAAATCAGACTCCCAAAATAGAATCAGGGTTAAATTTATATTCTAATTGGAAAAATCAAAGTTCTTATTATAAAGACCCTTCTGAAAAAACAGCGTTTGAAGCGGGCTTAAGCGCAAGAAATAAATGGGACGATTACCTCAAAAAAAATAATATT
>Ga0247844_1002366_pt1 | contig 31008 bp, 32 predicted proteins | sample LaCtaG_FD_192421 | JGI IMG/M metagenome (GOLD analysis project Ga0247844, IMG submission 192421) | Freshwater microbial communities from meromictic Lake La Cruz, Castile-La Mancha, Spain - LaCruzMarch201714.5m_1 | ecosystem: Environmental > Aquatic > Freshwater > Lake | place: Spain: Castile-La...
AAAAAAGTGTTACCATTTGTCTTATATAATTTGTCGCAAGATTGGAAAGAATGGGCCTTGAAAGAAAAGTCACTTAGAATTACTTCACCTGTTCTTTCTTTTTATAATAAGAATATTTACTTAGATATCAATACAAAGTTTGGCAATGAAATAAAACAATTAAAATCTGAAGGCACTGTTGAGTTAGCAGAGGTTCCAGAGTTTTCGTCGCTTTAAAAAATATTATTTTATTGAAATGAATATTGTTTTCAGTTAAAGTAAATTCATGATTAGGATTTTCTTTCCTCATATTGTCTGCCTCACTATCACCACCCCTTAGGGGTATTCAATTTGTTTATGTCCTTACGGACAAGAGACTCAATACATTTTTATTAAATTTAATTGTTTAGAACATCATTAATGTTCTAAAGAAAACATATGAGGTTTTTATGATGGATGAATTTGATCATCGAGTTCTTGGGGCGAAATATAATCTTTTTTCTTTTTTTGATGAAGGGCCGGGATTTCCTTTTTGGTTAGAGAGGGGGCTACGAATTAAAAATGCACTTATTGATTACTGGAGAAAAGTACATAGTGAAAATGGTTATGAAGAAATTCAAAGTCCCATTCTTTTAGACAAAGAGCTTTGGAAGAGATCAGGGCATTGTGAGTATTTCGAAGAAAATATGTATTTTTCTTCTGTTGAAAAAAGAGATTTTGCCATTAAGCCAATGAGCTGCCCAGGAGCGATTCTTGTCTTTAATCAAAAGAGACGATCTTATGCAGAACTTCCTTTAAGGATTTCTGAACTAGGTCATGTTCACAGGAATGAAAATTCTGGTTCTCTCCATGGACTTATGCGGGTGCGGTCTTTTGTGCAAGATGATGCTCACATCTTTTGTCGAGGTGAGCAATTACTGTCTGAAGTAAAAGATGTCATACAACTTATTTTTAAGATGATGAATCATTGTAAGTTAAGTGATTATCATTTTGAACTTTCGTTGCGTGGAGAAGGAGGGAAAGAGTATTTAGGCAATAATGCTGATTGGGAGCTGGCCGAGCAAGTGTTAGAACAAGTACTAGTTGATTTAAAACAACCCGTCAAAAAGAATTTTGGCGAGGCAAAATTTTATGGCCCATCTCTTGATTTACACATCAAAGATGTTCATGGCAGGTTTTGGCAATGTTCAACAATCCAATTAGATTTTAATCTTCCTTCTCGTTTTCAAATTTCTTATATTGACGAGTTGGGTGAGAAGAAAATTCCCTTCATGCTTCATCGAGCGATTTATGGTTCTCTTGAACGGTTTGTTGGAATTCTTCTTGAAAATTTCGGAAAAGAACTTCCTTTCTGGATGCATCCTGTTCACTACAAGATCGTCAGTATTTCAAGTGAAGTGAACGCCTACGCGCAAGAAGTTGCAAGCTCTTTGCGTTCACTTAGTTTTTATTGTGAATTAGATCTGATTGATCGACCTCTCAAAGAAAAAATAAAACGCTTTCATGAAGACTTTGTTCATTCATTAATTATTCTTGGCAAAGAAGAAATGGAAAAACGTCTGGTTTCAATAAAGCGTCGAGGAAGAGGTGCTCAGGAGTCAATTTCATTTAAAGAATTGCTGAACAAGTAAAATTCTTAAAATTGTTCAAAAAGGCGAGATTGTTTTTGATTTATTGCTCGCAGTATTATCAAAATAATCTCGTCTCAATGTATGATTGGTAAAAAATTCGATATTTTAAAAAAAGCTTTAAATATTCTATTTTGAGGAATAGAATGTTCGCTCATATGGAAATTTACAAATTTTCTCACATTCAAGCTCTCTTTCTTTTAAGCAATAACATTGCTTCCTCTTCATCATCCTATTAGTCTGTCCCATCTCGGATTACTGGGGCAGACAGCAATTTTAAAAAATCCATTGTTGAATTTAAAATAATTTTCTTAGGAGAAAAGCATGTTGGATATAAATTTTATTAGAAATAATAGAGATATTGTTAAAAATGCAATTAAAAACAAAGCTGTGACTTTAGATCTTGATGATCTTCTTCTACTCGATCAAAAATTAAAAGAAGAAAAAAATAAACTTCAAGAACTTCAGACACGGAAACATTTTATAGCGAAGGAAGTTCCTTTAAAGAATGATTCAGAGAAAGTGGCCCTTATTGATGAAGGAAGAAATCTTGGGATATATTTAAATCAGCAAGCAGAAATTGTAAAAAATCTTCAAATAGAATTTCAAAAACTTATGTGGCTTGTTCCCAATATTCCAATGCCTGATGCTCCAATCGGTGAAGACTCTGATGCCAATATTGTTATTAAAAAAGTTGGTGAGAATAAAAAGTTTGATTTTCCAATTAGAAATCACAAAGAACTTCTTAAAATTAATAACTGGGCCGAGTTTGAAAGAACAATAAAAATTTCTGGAGAAAGGGCCTATGCCTTAAAGGGAGAAATGGTTCTCATTGAAATGGCCATTCATCGCCTTGTTTTACATAAACTTAAAAAGAAAAACTTTCAAATTATGACTGTTCCTTCTTTTGCAAGAGAAGAGGCCTTTGTTGGGACGGGGCATTTCCCCATGGGGAAAGATCAAGTTTACAAATTGGAGAAAGATGAACTTTTTCTTGCGGGAACTGGAGAAGTCATTATCAATAGTTTACATGCCAACGAAATTTTAAAAATAGATCAATTGCCTCTTTTGTACGGAGCCTATGGCCCATGTTTTCGTAAAGAAGCTGGAAGTGCGGGAAAAGACGTTGGTGGGATTATGCGAGTACACCAATTTAACAAAACTGAGCAATATATTATTTGTGAAAATAATGTTGAGGAAAGTGCGAAGTGGCATAAATTTATTCTTGAAATTGCGGAAGAGATTCTTTGCGCTTTAGAACTCCCTTATCAGATCGTTGAATGTTGTACTGCTGACATGGGCCTTGGAAAATATCGCATGAATGATATTGAGGTCTGGGTTCCAAGTGAAAATCGTTATCGTGAAACGCACAGTGGAAGCACTTTGCATGATTGGCAGGCCAGGAGAACAAATCTTCGCTATCGCGATGTTAATGGAGAAGTAAAGTTTTGCCACACTCTTAATTGTACAGGGATTGCGACTCCACGAGTTCTTGTTCCTCTGCTTGAGAATCATCAAAACAAAGATGGGACAATAAATATTCCACAAAAGCTAACGGAGTTTTTATGATGAGATTGGATCGGGTAAATGAAATGAGTATTACATTTAGATTAGGAAAAAATAGCGATAGTAAAATTCTTTCAGATTTAGCTTTAAGATCTAAAGCATATTGGTCTTATGATAAAGAGTTTATTGATTCATGTGCTGAAGATTTAGCGATTTCTGAAGAAAGGGCCGGTGGTGGTTTTATTATTGTAGCGGAAAAAAATAATCAAGTGATAGGTTTTTATGGATTCGATCAAGGCCTTCGTGAAAAAGAAATGACTCATCTTTTTGTTGATCCATCCTTCATTGGTAAAGGGGTTGGTCTTCAACTTTGGAATCACGCAGTTTTATTCGCTAAAAACCATGGTTTAAAAGAATTTAAGTTAATTGCTGATCCCTTTGCTGCTGAAAAATTTTATTTTAAAGTTGGATGTACTCAAGTAGGTGAGACTGATTCTTCTGCTAAGCCAGGAAGAAAACTCCCCATACTGATTTTTAAAATTGATGTATCTAAAACGCGAACTCGTTAAACAATTTTCCGATTTCTCTCGCTGAAGAGATACCATTGATTTTTTAGGTATTGTGGAGCATATTTCTAATCCAGATTTTAATGATGGCGTATTTGCCATAATTAAAAGTCAGGTGGGTTTAAACAACTATAAAATAAGTGTGAACATGAACTGCTAATCAGGAGTGACAGTGGACGTTTTTAAATATAATAGTGCTGCTTGGGATAATGAAGTTCTCATTGGCAATTCTTGGACGAAAGCTGTTTCTGCAGACCAAGTAGCAAATGCCAAAAATGGCAATTATAATATTTTTTTGAGCCCTGTAAAAGCTGTTCCCTCATCATGGCTTAATAGTATTTCTGGAAAAAAAATTCTTTGTCTAGCATCGGGAGGCGGGCAGCAAGGCCCTCTTTTAGCGGCTGCTGGAGCAATTGTGACTGTTTTTGATGCTTCAAAAAATCAGCTTGAGCAAGATCAATTTGTTGCTCAGAGAGATGGCCTGCAGATCGATACCGTTTTAGGTGACATGAAAGATCTTCGTTGTTTTGCGGATCATTCTTTTGACTTCATAATTAATCCTCCATCAAATTGTTTTGTTCCAGATGTAAAACCTGTGTGGAAAGAGTGCTATAGAATTTTAAAAGCTGGAGGACAATTATTGAGTGGATTTGGTAATCCGATCACCTACAGTTTTGATCGCTCTCTAATTGCCCAAGGAATTCTTCAGCTAAAATATGCTCTTCCCTATAGTGATTTAATTTCGTTGACGGATATTGAACGTAAGGAATTTATTGATAGAAATGAGCCTCTTGAATTTGGACATACTTTAGAGGATCAAATTGCTGGTCAGATTAATATTGGTTTTATGATAACTGGATTTTATGAGGATAAATGGGGTAATGGAAATATTGAGGATCAATATTTTTCTCATTTCATTGTAACAAGAGCGATAAAAGTTTGAGAAAGAACAATTACCAATTGCTCTAGGATAGCATCAAGAATAGTTCGTAGCATTGGTCTATAGGTTTCCTTCTCGTTTAAGATACCTTCTAGGCTTTTGACGAGTTATTCAATCGTTTTGCTCGCCTTTTTCTTTGTAACTATAAAGTTAATTTATCTGTTTTTGTAATAAATAATAAATATAATTAACTCTTTTGTTAATTATAACCTTTTGGTTAATTTTATGTATTTTTTTTGAAAATATGTTAAAATAAACCATGGAGTTAACTTATGGAATTCATCAATGAAGTTAAGGAACTAGGCGTAATTGTTAAAGAATATCTAAAAAGTAACAATTTGAAGGCAAAAGACTTTGCGGGCATGTTAGGGGTCAAGCCTTCATATTTAAGTAGGCTTATGAATAAGCGAGATAACATGCCAGCAAGTACGATGATTAAGATCCTTGGCCTTATGGGATACAGAATTGCTGTGATGACAAAGAAAGAAAAAAACATGTTCGAGAAAGAGGCGTACGCAGAAATTTTTAAAGAGATGAAGAGTCTCAAAAGTGAGCTTAAGGCGGGGGTTGTTTCTGAAATTAAAAACGAGATTTTTAGTAACCTCAATACCTATTTTGATCGCGAAATGAGCAAAGATAAAATTAAGGATTAATATTTAAAATGATACCCAGAAAGTTAATTATCGCGACAGGGAATAAGGTTATAGGGAAAGTAACCGAAGTCAGTGATACATTCACGTTCGAATACGAAGAAACTTGGGTTTCACAGAAAGACTCTTTTGATCTTAGTCCAAAATTCAAAAGAACGGTAATGACTCATACTGGAAATAAAGTAAAAAACTTCTTAGAAAATTTGTTGCCGGAAAATTCCATTAGGGAAAAAATCGCAGACCAAAATAAGACTGACGTTAAAGACATCGTTCGACTTTTAGAAATTACCGGTCGGGATTCTGCTGGAGCTTTACAAGTTTATTCTGAAAAAGACTTTGATGACTTGATTTATGATCCCAATTCGGTTCATGAAATTCACATCAGTGATCTTGCAAAAGAGATTAAAAGCAGCGGAACAGTCATTAACTATATCACCAAGATTGGTTTAAAACCCTCTCTTTCTGGGGCACAGGATAAGATTGCCTGTCGTTACGATAGTAAGACGGGAATTGTTTCATTACCTCTCTCTGGAGGGGCCACAACCCATATAATTAAACCCAGTGGCGTCGCTAATAATCGCGAAAGTAAAGCTCTTGAGAAATCTGCATTAAACGAATTTGTGGCGCTAAGACTTGCAGAGAAGGTTTTAAAAAATGTTCCTAAAACTCATTTCTTCGAATCAAGGGATAGGGATCTTTTTATTATTGATCGATATGATCGCGTGATTTCTGGTAACGATATAAAAAGAATTCATCAATTTGATTTTTGTCAGTATTTCGGAATTCGTAGCGCAGACAAATATGAAATCAGCGAGAGCGGCACTAGAAAAGGTCAATATGGAATTTGGGAAATCTTAAAGGCAATCGCTGAGGAGTCCGAAGAATCAAGGGACAAAGAACACCTTCTGGATTGGGTCGTCTTTAATTACCTTATAGAGAACACTGATAGTCATTTAAAAAATGTTAGCATGATTGCGACCGATACAGGTTTTAAATTGGCCCCTTTTTATGACATGACAATTGTTGGCTTTTATAAATTCAATGGAATAAATCTTTATGATAACTATTTCGCCTTTGATGTTGGCGGAGTTTCCAAAATGAATGATCTATGTGATCACCATTGGCGTGGATTGTCTTCAAAACTTGAATTGGGGTCTGATTTTTTTTTAGAAAAGATCAAGAGTCTCTCAAGAGAAATTTCGAAAAACCTTGCTATCGTTTATTCGGAAATTGAGAAGGAGATTCAGGATAAATCCAGACAAAGAGATGTTGAAAAAATTTTAAAATTTATTGGAATATCGATTGAGACAAAGTCTTATCGTTGTTTAATTAATTCTTCTGTTAAAAGTAATAGAAACATATGCTCAATCTGCGGAAAAGAAATTAATCCTAACAAATGTGTTTTAGGAATTGGCCCAGAGTGCTTAAAAAAGTTAAAACGATAACTCATAAAAGAAGATGAATCATGACAACATTACTGACGCTTCAAAACCTCAATCTCTCTTTCCCTCACAAACTTATTTTTGAAGATGTGACCTTTACTCTCAATCAGGGAGACAAAATAGGGGTTCTTGGCCTTAATGGGCATGGAAAATCATCATTATTTAAAATAATTGCGGGCCTAATCACTCCAGATATTTCAATTCCGCCTTTTATCTATGATAAAAATAAAGAGTTTTCATGTTTCTATGTTCCTCAAGAACTTGGTAATTTAGATGAATGGGATATTGAAAATTATTTTTTTGAGTTTCATCCAGAAATGAAAATTCTTAAAAAGCGCCTTGATGTGATTAATCATCAATTTGAAAATCCCGATTGCGACTTTGATAAACTCATTGATCAGCAAAGTCGTATTTATGAAGAACTCCATAAGCTAGGAGAGGATAAAGTTCATGCGCAATATATAAGTTATCTTAAGTCTTTTGGGATCGTCGATTTTGAAAGGAACATGAGTTCACTTTCTGGTGGTGAGCAACGAAAGGTGGCCTTAAGCTTAGGACTTTCTGCTCCTCAAGAGCTTATTCTTTGGGATGAACCAACGAACCATCTTGATCTTGAAACAATTCAAACTTTCGAAGAAGAAATCCAATCCTCAAAAAAAACATTAATGTTAATTTCTCATGATAGGAGTTTATTAAATAATGTCGTTGATCGAATTATTCATATTCAACGAGGAAAACTTAGAAGTTTTAGTGGCACCTATGCCGCTTACTTAGAGTTTCTTCAAGAAGATCAAAAAAGGCGAGAAAAGGAATTAGATAAACTGTCCAACTATCAAAGGCGTGAAAATATTTGGATTTCTCGTGGCGCTAAGGCCCGACGTACAAAAAGTAAAAAAAGAATTGAAGATTACGGTACTCTTAAAAAAACGATCCAAGATCTTAAGGCGCAAGCGTGTAAGTCAGTCACTCTTGATCTTAAATCATCTGGGCGAAAATCTAAAATTCTGATTTCTGCCGAAGACCTAACTTTGAATTTTGGTGAAAGAAGTCTCTTTAATGGATTAAATTTTTCAATAGCAAAAGGTGATAAGATTGCCCTTCTTGGGAAAAACGGAGTGGGAAAGAGTTCACTTCTAAAAATCTTATTAGGAGAGCTTGAGCAAACATCTGGCTCCGTCAAAAAACTGGATTCCCTTGACGTTGGCTATTTTTCTCAAAAACGTGAAGCGCTTAATGAAAATGAAACCCCTTGGGTGATGATGGGTGAGGGGATTGATTTTGTTATTTCAAACACAGGCGATAAACGACATGTCGCTAGTTATTTAGAAAATTTTTTATTTAAGTCAGATGAAATAAAACGTCCTATACATACTTTTTCTGGGGGCGAAAAAAATCGACTTCAGCTTGCTAAATTCATGAAGGATGCTCGCGATATTTGGATATTTGATGAACCGACTAACGATCTCGATCTTGAAACAATAGGTATTCTCGAAGACGAGCTACGAAGTTACGAAGGAGCTCTCATTATTGTTGGTCACGACCGATCATTTATAGAAAATGTTACTAAAAAATGTTGGGTACTTCACGAGGGAAAAATTGAGTATTTTGAAGCTGGCTTTACTCAGGCCGAAATTTTTCTTGAGGCTATTCATTTAGAAGATGAATTAAAAAACAAAAATGCAAAAAGTATTTAAAGTATATTTTGAATCTTTGAAACGAAACTTAAATGAAAAAGAAAAAAAAGCTAATTGCTGCTGATCCTCAAAAATTTGCATTCACAATAAAACTCCTCCTTTGGGCAGTTTTCTTCATGAGTTTAGCAAGCTTTTTATCAAGCCTAAGTTGGATTTGTTCTCTTCTTGAACACTTAAAATTTATATATTTCATTTTTGCTTTTATTGCTTGCTTGTACTTTATCTTAAAAAAGAATATTCCCTATGTTGTTTTATCTTTGGTCTGTGTGTGCTTAAATTTTTTGCCTACCTTCCTCCTTCTTCAAGGAAGACTTGTTCATCCGCCAGAACTTAAAATGACTCGCCAGATATTTCTTCATAATGTTCACAACGGAAATGACGAAAAAAAATATGTTCGACAATTGAGCACTTCCTCCGTTCTAAATGTTTTTTTTGAAGTTAATCATAGAATGAATTTAGATTTTGAAATCATTTTTGGTAAGAATAAAAAAGTAGTGAGTGCTCCTTCAGAAGATAATTATGGCTGGGGAATATGGGGTAATAAGCTTTTTAAATATGAAAAAAGTTTTTCTATCGAAGAAACTTCATTTATAAAAAAGGTTCTATCTTCAAACGATAATATCTCTTTTTACTTTGTTCATCTTCCGCCCCCTATTTTTCCTGATCTTTGGGGGATTCAAAGTCAGGCCCTTGTTTGGCTTATTGCTGAAATTCAAAAAGAGAAAGGTAAAGTAATTATCGCAGGTGATTTTAATTTAACTCCATGGTCTTATCAATTTAGATATTTTAAAAATGAACTTGAGAAACGCACGATTCGTCCGGCAAAAAATCTTTACGTCCCTTCGTGGCCATCATTCTTTCCATTACTGCCAATCGATCATGTGTTTTCAAATTTTCCCATTGATGCTCAGAAAAAAGATTCGCTTGGTTCGGATCATCATCAAATAAGTATTCGCTATTAGCGAAGGCCTTATTGATTTAAAAATGCCTGGAAACCGATTTTTATATCGAACTTTTCTTATTCAGAATCTTGGTAAGTACTTGTTTTGATAAGTATTTGGCCACATTTGGGAAAACACCGATATTTGCGTAAGTATTTGTTTTTATTGATATTTGCAAGGATCTCTGAAGTTGCTATATTGAATCAAGTCCATATATTGAGAATTTTGTCGATATATGGCATTATGTGGATATAGTATTTGTTTTAAGATGTGAGGGCACTATGTTTGGCAATTGGAGAGTACCTAAAGAGTTACTAGATCTTGAGCCTATTACAAGAGAAACTTGCGGTATATTTTATGGAAGAGAAAATGAAATTACCAAGCTTAAAAAGTTTGTTAGTGATTCAAATGTTGTCTTGATTGAAGGCGAGGCGGGGGTTGGTAAAACATCGCTGGGAAATTATGTTCGATTTACTGCTGATGAATCTTTGACTCCACTTTCAGAAATCAAATGCCAACCCACTTGGCAGAATTTTAATTTTTTAATTGAATTGCAGTCGCACATTATCGGAGAAATTTTCCGAGAAGGATCTCGCTTCCATGGTTTGCAGCATAATGAAATTGTAAAAACAATTTATAATCGAAACAAGACACAAGAATTCAGATCAATAAATGCATCGTTCGGAATTATCGGTGGTGGTTTTTCTACATCCATATCCCAGCAAGCAGTGATCTCTGAAGCATCTCTCTTTGAAGAATTGCGAGAGCTCGTTAGTATTGTAAAAAATAATACAGAACTTCCCAATCCAATCATCGTGCAAGTGAATAATCTTGATCTTGATGCTGTATTCAATGAAGAAGAGCTGAGTAAATTTTTAAATTGCATTCGCGATGCTCTGCAAATCAAAGGGATTAATTTTATTTTGATCGGTACAGAGGGAATCTTTGCATTGATAAAATCCAAGGTTAAGCGCTTACAGCAAATATTAAGTACAACGATTACGATAGATTCGTTCTCGCTTGATGAATTACTGAACGTGCTTAACAAGCGAATGGCGAATAGCAAATATAGTGGTAACAAACTTCCTCTAGACAGAGATTTGATGGAGCTTATTTATAATCATTCGAGTGGCTCTACGAGAGAAGTTATGAATGAGATCAGAGAGCTGTTGCTTGCTTTTCAAAATGAGCCACTGATGGAATCAATTACAGTTAAGGATGCTTCTGATTACTACGCAAAAGAGAGTGTTCGCATGTTACAAAAAGTAATCAATAATAATAAAAATATTGCCGATATAATTAAAATCATCAAGCAGTCTCCAGGAATAACTCAAAAAGAGATAGTTGAAAAAGTCAGCATAAAGCAGGGGACTGTTTCAGGTATTGTGAATAAGTTGATAGACAGTGATGTGTTAATACGTAGTATTCTTGGAACGGCCACAATGTACCGAGTGCGAACAAAATATGAACTAGCATTGAACTCGATTAATTTGGATTCTTTTTTTTAGAAAATTATCACAGAAGACTAGATTCTAGAAAAACTTGAAAAGAAAAAATAAGGAATTAAAAATGGAATTGTTAAAGCCCAAAAAACTATTAGCGGGGGACACTATTGGTATTTTTACTCCTTCTTCACCAGCATACAAAGCCAATGAGGAACTTTTTCAAAATGGAATCAAAAATCTTGAAGCGATAGGATTTAAAGTAAAACTTGGGTTTTTAACAAGCGTTAGAGCAAGTCAAGGATATCGTTCAGCATCCCCCAAAGATCGTGCTCGTGAATTTATGGATCTTATCTGTGATCAAGATGTAAAGGCCCTTATTTCAACAATTGGTGGGATGAACTCAAACAGTATGATTCCCTATTTAGATTTTGATCTCATTCGGTCAAAGAGAAAAATTATTTGTGGATTTAGTGATGTGACTTCACTTCATCTTTCTATTTTAAAATATGCAGGACTCAAAACTTTATATGGACCGGCCTTGATGACTTGGTTTGGCGAATACCCAAGTGGAATTAAGGAAAGTGTAGATTCATTTTTAGAAGCCGTAACAAATACTGCTAATCAAGAGCGAGAGTTGAGGCCTTTTACTAAATGGAGTAATCATTGTCGAAATTGGAGCAATGGTGATTGGAAAAATCTTCCAAGGCAGTGGCAAGAAAATAAGGGATGGAAAGTTTTAAATTCTGGTTGTGCAACAGCAGAAATTGTTGTCGCTAATTTAAATACTTTAATGAGTGATGCTGGAACACCTTACTTTCCAGAACTCGATGATAAAATTTTACTCATTGAAGAAATGTCGGCGCCTTGGTCAAAAGAAGAAAGAAGTTTAAGACAACTTCAGCTCACGGGGGTCTTTGATAAAATTGCTGGCCTTATTATGGGAAAAGTAGAAATGCCAGATAATGAGGGGGCACCATTTAGTTTGAACGAACTTTTAATGGAAGTTGTTGGTGACAGAAAATATCCCATTCTTTCTGAGTTTGATTGCTCCCATACTATCCCAATGCATTCGATTGGAGAGAGAACAAAAGTTTTCTTAGAGTGTTGCGAGGATGGTAAATCGACATTCAAACTTCTTGAAGCATTCGTTGAGTAGATGGCCAATGAGACCCGAACCATATCGAACTTGTATTTTAAAATTGTGATTTTTAGAAAAAATTGAAATCGCCGTCTCTCGGCATCCTGCCTTCGACGGCATACATGACTTCCTGTCAATAAAAACAACAAAGCCTTCGCTATGAACGAAGGCTTTGTTGTTTTGGTGAAGGGCTCAAGGAAAGAGTGAATCAAGTATCCAATCTGATACGCAATGTGCAGTAATCGGAGCGGCGAAATTTTTTGTTTTAAAATAGATCCACCCAAAAGAACAACCGATAATTCCAATAGCAACTCGAATTTCTAAAGGATATTGCTCATGTGACCAAGCAAAGGTAAGTCCTGAAATTAGCCATGCAATTTTTTCATTTTTAAATGCATAGAGTGAAGCCATCATAATAAGACCTCGATGCACAATTTCTTCCCAAGTGTTGGAGAATAGATTTCCCAAAATACTCCAAAGGTTCAATGTGAAGTGAATATTCATATTCCAGCGATAGAGAGCGAGTGGAATAAAAATGATGGCGATGACAATACCGAGAAGAGTTCCTTGGATAAGTGCGTTCGACAATGTGTTTTTGTTAATCTGAATTTTAGGAAGTTGAAATTTTTTTTCGAGAAATAAATAATACAAAAAACATACAAGAGCTGTAAAAAAACTAAAAATAAAAACATGGTTTATTAGGAGGCGTGGACCAGGAAGTATATTTTTACATAATGGGCGTAATATCTTTTGCAAATACGGGGTAGAGTAATAAAAAGTGAAAAGCCATATACAAATGCTTGATGATAATACAAATAATTTCTTTAATAGGGTGATGGCAAATGGGATTTTTATCGAACTTAACATCATCGAACTCACTTTAAATTTCCTAGATCATTGAAATCGCCGTCTCTCGGCATCCTGCCTTCTACGGCATACATGACTTCCTGTCAATAAAAACCAAAAATCCTTCGTTGTTAACGAAGGGCTTTTTGATTTTAAAATGGAGCGTGAAAAGATTTTTATATCGAACTTTTCTCATTCAAAACCTTGATTGCTGTATTAAGAAAATTGAATGGTTAAAAAGGGTTTAAGAAACCGAGAACATTTTGCATTTGTTCTCGGACGTGTTCTCGGAGAAGCGAGAACAAGATTGAAAACCATTTTGTTGGCCTCAACAAATTGGTGCTAAACTGCCCGCAAGAATTTAAGACGCCAAAGGTTCTTGTATTTCAGAACGTAGAGTCACCCCAAGGCATGTAAGAACCTTTTGAATTTTTTCAATAGAGGCTCCGTGGTACTCATTTCTTTCATCTCTTGAAATTTGGGCTTCAAGGACCCCGAGCTTGTCGGCCAAATCTTTTTGTTTCATTCCTTTAAAAATTCTAAGAGCAACAAGCATGTGGCCTATGCCATTAAAATTTTCAAGAACATCAAATTGGCCTCTTTTTAATTTTTCATATTCTTCAACTTCCTCACGGAGTTGTAAGGTAAATGAAGCAAGCGGATCTATGGCAAGTTTCATTTGTTCTTCTGTCATTCCTGCTTGTTCCATTTTTAGTTTGTGATCCTCAAGAGTTTTAAACTCTTGTTCCAATCTTTTTTTTGCTTCAATGTATTCTCTTTCTGTTTTAATCATACAAGCCTCCTTTCAGGAATGACCTTGATAATACCTTTGGGTTTAAATCCATTTCTTGATTGTCTAAAGGCCGCAGGAAACTTTTGGTCGTTTCCATATTGGTCTGTGATCCCTGTGCCTTGTCCTAGGTGGGGATAGAGTTCTACTCGATAGAGATGCCACATTGGTAATTGTCTTTTTCCTGAGCCTCTATCAGGCCTTCGAGATTCTGGTGCCCAAGTCCAAACTTTGTAGGGATCAAGATTATTTAAGTGAGAAATTATTTGCTGAAATTTTATAATATCAGCTTGATCGAATAGTGAAAGGTGAGGATCAAAATATCCATCAATGTCGTTTGGGTGATCTTTGTCTTCTACAAAAGAGCCGTCTAAAAAAACATCTTGAATGCCGATAGTCCAAAGTTGTGTGACAAGAATTTCTGCTTTGGTAATAAGTTCTTCTCGCCACAGCCTATCCCAAGTTGATGACGTATCATCTCCTCGAATAAGAATGCTGGCCCTTATTTCAGAAAAACTCGCTTCGTAAGTGCCGACTTCGAGGAGTCCGTCTGAGTTGAATTTTTCAGGGATGGGCATACTTTCTCCATTTTATGCATCTTTTGTTATCTTAACATAGAAGTTGATTTAATTGAAGAATATTGATTCAACCGCCTGAAATTACTTTGGCGTATAATTAATAGCATTGATGCTCTTGTGTTTAGATTTAATATGTAAAAAAATCTAAATATTATTCTAAAATTAATATAAAATAAGAAAGAAACTCAAAAATGGCTGCTTAGCTTTCGACAAGCTTTCAAAGGGCGACTTATGGAAACTCAAAACATCTTAACAAGAACCATCTTAGACGGAGTCACTGACAATTTGAAGTGCAAAAAGAATGTGGTGGCCTCATTGTTGGGCGTGACACCTACGACACTTTCTATGAATAGTGATAAGCCTTTTTCAGAAATCAAAAATAACAAATTAGGGAAACGCCTCTTGAGCTTGCTCTATGTGATCGAGGTTCTTTCCAAGGATCAAACGTTGACTCCTGAAATGATTTTACACGTCCTCACTATTCCTCGCTATAAAATGGCCGATGGAACTGTGCTTGACGTTGTTTCTGCTATTCATCGCGGTTCCATTCAAAATGAATTTTTAATAGAAATAGCGGATGCAGCTATAACGGGCCTCAGAGAAAAATATAAAAATGATAAGACTCCATCAAGAAGCGGTTTGTATTCTCATCTAATGTTGGCCTAAGGAGTTCTCAAACTCGTCACAAGGCTTGTGGCGAATTCACATAGTGAAGATGGGATCAGACCATTTTGCTGGAGTCGGCAAAATGGTTTTAAAGATATTCTGTCATCAAGGGGAGAGTCACTTACAAGATCGAGAACAATTTTTAAATCATATTCTGATATCAAATTTCAAAACTTAAATAAATAGGTATTTTAAATTGTCGCATAAATTTGAAACCGTTATAATCTATAAAATTTACGAGATAAGAAATGAGTAAAAACTTTTTACAAAAATGAACAATTGATGAACAAAGCAGAAAAAGAAAAGATTAAAACAGTTCTTGTTAACAATTTAAATAAAGCTGACGATGCTCAATTTTATTTTGTAAAAGGGCTTGAAGAATTCTCTAATGCGATTGTTGTAAAATCAAAATCAGTTTTAATATCAAAAAATGTGCCTGAACTCATTGTTCTGATGAGAGATGAGCTAAAAAATCCTCAGCTTGACATTTTTAAATGGCTGGATGTTGTTGGTGATCTAATTCCTAAAAAGAATATTTACAAAGTTCCATTTTTTGACACAAAAGACATAAAAGAATTTAATCCTTGGAGAGTCTGTCCTGTTGGTGAACATTGGGTTAAGCGACACGATAGACAAAAAACACACCTTGAAGATGTCGATGGGCATTGTCGAAAAAATCCCTCAGAAAGAGATTTAATCAAGGGCGATGAGATTGAGCAAATTTCTAAAACAGAAAGGTTTTTAAAAGTTCCTGTTTCTGTATCTAAAAAAATATCTGACTTTGAAAGTAAAGAGCAATTTGATACTTTGATTTCTGGATGGGTTGCTTATTGGAATGATATTTTTAAAGTCAATCCCCCCCTTCATCCAAATTACGTTAAGACCTTGATTGCCTCTGAGTCCGGATTTGATCCCAAGGCGTTTAATCCCCGAAATGCTAAAAAAATTGGAGCGGCAAGAGGGATTACTCAGATAACTGAGCTCACTCAAAAACAATTAAGTGGTGAAGTTAAGGATTTGAAAGATCATTTTGTCATCTTGGACGGTGATGAGGTTTATGACCCTAATAAAAATATTTGTGCAGCAACTCGCTGGCTTTTTCGAAAAAGAGAAACGGCTAAATTAAGATTAAAGCGAGAGGCAAGCTGGGAAGAGGTGTTGCTCGAATATAAAGGAAGAACAACAAGTAAAACAAAAAAAACTTTAGAAGTGCGAGAAACTTTAAAAAAATATCTCGATGAATTAAGGGAAAAATAAATGACAAAAAGATGTTTTTTTATTTTTCTTTTAATTTCTTTTTCTTTGCGAGCTGAATCAGTTTTAAAAAAACAATATCCAAATGGTCTTTTAACTGATGATTATGGAATACTAAAGGAAGCAGACCTTTTATTTGAGATAGTAAAGGACAATCCAGGTGCCACTCAAATCGACAAATCAGGGAGTGTATACAATAAATGGCAATGTTTTTTAGTTAAAGATGTGAAACTTACTTATGAAACATGGAAGGATAGCGACCCTGGTGGCCTCATTGGTGAAATTGAGAATCTTTACGACTACAGATTTACGATAAGAGGAAGTTCTTTCGATCATGCCTACGTTAATCGACATGTGATGAGTCACTATACCTTTTGGAAATATACTTACAAACAATGGAAGCGACTATCAAAAAATCAAAAATATATTTGTTTTAATGGGGGACCATTAAATAATGAGGGTAGAGAAAAAGTTTGGTACTTTAATAAAATGCAATCATTGATTGGATGTTTTTCTGATTTTGGTGGGGATTGTTACACTAATGGAAAAAATAAAAGTCGAAATGTGATAAAGTAAAATATAGCGGCCAACGAGACTCGAATCTCATCGCGCTTGATTTTTTTTAAGCTCAACTTTTTGTGAGTTTTTGAAAAAAGAATTTGTTGTTTCCTCGCTGAAGGAAAGGCAAGTGAGATCAATTTTTTGCTCATTCAAATTGAGTGATAGTTCTGCTGAGATGATGATCTTGTTGTTGGTGATATCTTTAAAGGATTCATCTGGAACAACAAAAAAAAGATCAATATCGCCACCTTTTTTTAAATCATCAATCCGACTTCCGTGAAGATAGATTTTTCCGTTGCTTTCGTGTTTTAAAAGTATCTTTTTTATAATGGAAATTTCGTATGAGGATAGTCTCATATTTTTTTTAAGAGATTGCTGGTTTCCTCTAAAACAAATTCGCTATAGAGTTTTATTGTCTGAAAGTATTTTTTTAGGTCCTCGTCGGTGTATTCGTGGGCTTCTTTGTTTCGCAGAGATCGGACAATCCACCATTTTTTTGCATCAGAAATAAAACCTAATTTTTCAGCTTGATTTAAGTTATCCATGAATCCCCCTTGAAAAGAAGGATCATCTTTTAAAATTAATGAGCGAATGAGTTTTTTAGAAATAATGTCACTTAATCTTGCAAATCGTGAAGTAAATGATTCGAATGTTTCGAGGATTTCATCATCATCAAGTGAAAAATCTACTGGGATCACATTGATTTTATCAAGGCTATATTCAAGATGACTTTTCGCTTTTAAAACGTGAGTCTTCGTCTGATCGATTTGTTTTTGAATATCGTTTAAAGTCATTCTTCCTCTCTGATCTTGATGATTCTAAAGAGTATCATATTGAACAAAAAAGCCTTCGTGATGAGCGAAGGCTTGTTGTTTTTAAATGGGGTGCCAAGCTTTCGCAATATCGGAAGTTTTTTATTAAATATCCTCATTACAATAACAGTAAAATTAAAGAGTTACAAGAGAGCGTAAAAGCCGAGAACAATTAGGGTTTGTTCTCGGTCGTGTTCTCGGAGAAGCGAGAACAAAGTCGAGAACCATTTTGTTGGCCTCAACAAATTAGTAATAGTGAGAATTTGTGAGTTTTAAAAAACATAAATTAGCTAAAGAACTTCAGGTCAACTGCAATTTTGATTTAGCATTGATGGTAAATTTATTTACATCGCGAAGGCCTAGTATTAAATTTTACACACAGCGTTGAAAAATATCTACCCTTCACTTATCCTTTAAAAAATCTAAAAAGGAATACTTATGAAAGCGTTGAAAGCACTTTTACTTCTTCCTTGCCTCTGCCTGATCAATGCCTATTCAGCTAGCGGTGAAAACTTTCCAACGTCACTTGATGCTAATAATTTACGATCACTTTTAGACCGCCCACTTCTTTCAAAAGAAAATGCAAGCACTGTTTTAAGCTTTTATAAGACAACAACTGATAGCTCAATAGAACATGATCTTGCTGAAAAAGTTCTTTTAAAAAACAAGGCCCTCATTTTAGAAGACCTCATTAAATCACAGCTCCATAGAAACATAAAAGATGATGCTTCAAAAAAATTACTTCTTACGATTGGAGATGATTCCTTTTTTACATTAGCAAAAATTTTCGCTGAATCAACCAATGAAGATCAAGTAATCATTGGAAGTCTCTTTAAAGAAATTTTACAAGAAAAACCAAGTCTCAGAGAAGTGAGCGAGTGTGGTGTTAAAGAATACAACTCAAAAGAAGACATTCTTTGTGGTGTAAAATTATACAATATTGCCCGTGGGCCTGTGTGTGGTGCTGAATATAATTCTGGCTCAGATCGAAGTTGCCCAGGTTCAAGAAATGAACAAAGGAGAAGATGTTCTCGATCCCCAAGATCTGATTTTGAAGCCAATGGCAATGAATGTACAACTGAATATATCTATCCCCCCGCAACCTGTGTTGCGGAACGCTTTGGAGTTAAACAATACAATGAATGTGAAAATAAAAGTTTTGGAGTTGCTCATTACAATACCTGTGCAAGAGAAGAGTTTCTTCCAAAAATATTTAACGCCTGTGAAATTAGAAAAACAAAAAATGAGGTTGAGCTATTTATTCAAAGTAGAAGCTCTGATCTGAATTTAAATGGATCATTACTTTTTTTAAATCAAGGCCTACTCACCAAACTTTCTGGCTCGTCCCAAAAATTGGCCTGTCTTATTCAAAAATATAAAGGGAATTCTCTCGCAGGAGATATTACGACTGATTTAATTTCAAGTTTCGAAATCTTTACTGGTGAAATCTACTCAGAGAAATTTGCTACTAATTGCGAGCAAACAACAAATAGTCTCGATGATCTAAATTGTTCCCCTGATTCAAAAAGTGAACTTTGTAAAACGAAACGTTCCATACTTGCTGCCAATAAATACTTTAAGCAAAATTTGAAAGAACTTTGCCTTCTCTCTTTAGATAAAGTAGCTCAAAATGATCCTGCCATAAAAGAACGTCTCACTGAATTAACAGAACAATTCGTCGAGTACGTGAGGTAATTATGAAATCATTATTTTTCATTGGACTTTTTATTTCAACTTCACTTTTTGCAGCTTCTGTTGAAGAGTTTCAAAATGAAGTGAGTAAGCAGGCCTGCCTTACAAAACTCAAACTTGAACTTGTGGAATATAAAAACGTTCCCACTTACTACTTATTTGTAGAATCAGATAAACGCCCACTTGAGTCCATTTTTACAGGGATTCAAAAACTTCAAGATGATTATTTCAAAGCGCTCAGCGATTGGAGAGAAAGCTATAACAAAGAAGCAAAAGATCTTTCTGAACTTAGTGGCCTTATCAACTCACTTAATCAGGAAAATCCTCTTACAGAAAAACTTCAAAGTCTTATGAAAGAAGAAGAGACTCTTCTTCGTCTTGTTCATACTCATAATATTATTAATAAAGAAAGACTCCTCATTCTTGATAAGGCCCTTGAGAATTGTTCATCAAATAATGAACTTGTGAGTGAACTTAAAGAAAATCTTAAAAACTTTTCACTTCGCCTTATGCAAATCCAAAACGTCGTTGCAAAATCACAGTCAAAAAGAACACTTTTTTTTACTGCTGCAAAAAAGGCCATTAAGCTTGAACTTGAAACAAAGTATGCTAGCCAGGTAAAAATTGATTTGGCCGAACTTGGAAAAAGACTCATGTCTGTCAAACGTGGAATGGATCTTATTTCTGAGATAGACGCCTATTCGCGCTTCATGGCCCAAAAAAAGATGTCGTACTCAACACTTTTGTATACCTATCTTCAATATGAAGCTCCTTTGGCCCTCATTCGAGAAGGTTTTGTAAAAGGTGAGGAATTTCAAAAAAGAATTGATGAACTTACTCTTACTACGGACGAAAGAGATATCTTGCAAAAAAATCTTGAACTTTATCTTGCTCCTCTCAAACGTGCCTTTACCGAAACTCTTGCCGGTGGCCCTGAAAAAAAATTGGCCCGACAAAAAATTTTAGCGGCCGCTTATAAAAAAATTGCAGCACAATTACTCCCTACTTGCCTACCGGCCATAATTGCTTTTGAAAATACTCCCTCGGAATCAACATATGCCCCTGTGCCTGATAATTGTAAAATGGCGGTGGTAAAATGAAGCAGTATCTTATAACTTTTCTTTTTTTAATGAGTAATCTCACTTTTACTCAGAAGGTATTTTCTGCAAACCAATATATTGATTACAGTGATAAACCCATCAATGTTTTTGCTCTCGACTACGATTTTGGCCCTAATTCATCTCCAGATGGTAATGGAAATGGCGACGGAGTCGGAACAGGATATGGAAACAATCACACGGAAGGTTCTAAGAGATTTTCTGATAATCAAAAAAATATTGAAAGTTTTGTAAAAAGAGTATTTAGCAATAATAGTGAGGGCATGCCACGTGGCGTTTCACCGGATGCTTTAAATCGAATGGTTGATTACGCAAAACAAACGAATGAAAACTTAAAAACTGAAATACAAAACATCACGCAAGATCTTAAAAATGAAATTGAATCCGAATTTAATTCCAATAGTGATGTCGCCAATAATTATATTAACAATCACAATGCTGATGTTAACAATATTATCGCATCACTACCTTACCTTGATCCCAATCAAAGCGCACAAAATATTAAAAGCGCTTCCCCTAAAGTTAAACAAACTGCGGCCTATTCAAGTTTTGTAGGTAGAGTTGTAAGGCCAGAGAATCAATTTTTAAAAGATGCCGCTGATCGTGCTCTTTCAAACGCGGATGCTTTTGCTGTTGCAGGTAACATGGATGCCTCAGATCAAGAAGTGCAGCATGCAACTAAGCTTTTAGATAATGCTCTTGCACCAAATGTTGTTCCATCAAAAGATTGGAAGTCTACCGGTGAAGCGAGAAAAAATTTAGCAGATCTTCAAGCGAAATTTGCTAAAATTCGTCCTTCAACAAACACACAGGCAATTGGACAACAGTTAGGACTTGCTGCAATTGATGAGGCCGATGAAGCCGCCTCAAGTGGTGATGATGAGCGCACTAAAAAGAATTATGAATTAGCAAAAGCAAGTCTTGATATCGCCTTAGGATTTGTTCCTGTGCTCAATGTTGGGCAAAGTCTCTATGAAGCAGTCACAGGTAAAAGTGTAATGACGGGAGCCGATATTGGAAAATTAGGTCAGGCCTTGGCCATTTTAAGTGTGGCCACATTAGGGGGAAGTAGCGTTATAAAATCAATTTTTAAAACAATTTCTAAGGCAGCAGCAAGCGCAGCAAAATTATTGGGTGAAGGATCTCGAGGATTTACTGAAGCGGCAGCACTTGCGGGAAAAATTGGTGAAACTTCATCAAAGGCCATTGGAGAAATGGGAATTGATAAGTTTAAAGAAATTACAAACATGCCCAAGGGATCAAGACCACCTCCTGAAACTTATCTTTCCAAAGAATATATTGATGCTCACTTGAGTAAGTTTAAAGATGGGGCATCGAGATTTATGAAAAAAAATAACATGGAATTTTATGGACCAGCACAAGTTGATGGCACTACCTATATCTTAACCAAAACTGAAGCAGACACAATTTTAGCATCGAGCAATGGAGATAGAAGAATCTTGGAACAAAATCTCGGATGGTCTACTGGTTTTACAGATGGGAGTGAAATAGTTCGTATCAATATTCCAAATCCTAACGAATTCAATCTTCGATTACCTTCAGGCAATGAAGCGGGAACAACTAATCTTTGGCTTCCAGGTGGCGAACTCCCAACTGGAAATGCTGAAGCAATTATTGATTTAGGAAAAGCAAATTCAAGCAACTGGTCGATTACCAATGTAAATTTATTTAACTGAGGATTTTATGAAATTTAATGATGTTTCTGTAAATAAAAACAAAAGATATTCTTTGGGCATTGAACAAGATTCGAATAGATATTACATTTCGATCAACATAGCAAATGGTCATGCTGATTACGATGAGTATTATGAAATTTCTAAAGAAGAGCTTGAAAGATTTCTTATTTCACCAGACGAAACAAATGAGTTAATAGAAAGGTGCAGAACGAGTAAAAATGACGAAAAATTAATTCATCCCCTTAGCCTTAAAGAGAATCGAAAGAAAACATTATCGAAAACATTTTTTGGCCGCTTTGAAGTATTTAAAAAAATAATTAATTCTAAGGAAGATTAAAAACACTGAGTGAAACCATGAAGTTTAAAAATATGTTTATATGTAAAGAAGATGCATCATCTCTTGGATTTGAAGAAGAATCAAAAAAATTCTTTATTATGGTTTACATTGAAAACAGTACGCTTGATTATCCAGAGTATTATGAAATCAAAAAAGATGAGTTTGATAGACTGCTGATAAACTTAGATGAGATGAAAAAGCTTGCACAAAAGTGTAGAGATCAAAAAAATGATGAAAATTTAATTCACCCAATAAGCCTAAAAGGAAATAGGGAGAAATTGGTTTTTGATGAGAAATCTCAAAATTTTAAAATCGTCAAAAAATAACTTTTTTAAAAAGAGCGCTGAGTTTAATAAGCGACTTCAAGAAATGCTTACGGTTAATATTGTTTCTTTTGAAATTTCTGCAAAAGATAATGTCTCCATTTTTTCTTTTAATGATGATTTGGAACGTCTAAAAGAACTTTGTTCTTGTCTGGGCTTTGACCGTCATTTTTCAGATTCTTTTGATAGAAATTTTATTTTTGGTAACAACTATGAAATTTCGAGAATCATAGGGTGCCATCTTCACTCTTTGAAGGAGCTAGGACTGAGTGTTCCTTCCGCACGAGTTGATTTTGAAGATCAAGATTTACTAAAACTGAGAAACTATTTTATTCCTGAAAAATCTATTAATGAACTTCAGTTCTCTTTGACAGGGAAATATGTCGAATATATTTTTACTTTTTCTATTGAACCATGTAATGACGGTTCCTTTGATAAAAACTTCATTGCAAATGATAGCAATTCACCTTTACAATTTAACTTAGAACCAATGCCAAACAAGAAACATGATCCTCGGAATCAAATTATTTCTTATGAACATACAACCTCGGTTGAGGTACGAAAGAATTTAAGAGAAGTTCATTTGCAACGCTTTGTTTGTAAGGAGCAGCAATGAAGTTTAATCAGGCATAATTAAAATTCGTTACTAAGTTGATACATTAAAAGGCTTTCAGGCCCGTTTTTTTTAAAATAATTTTAAATTTCTTAGGCGAACAAGCTTCATTTATCGTCTTTTAATAAGTGTTTGAAACCACCGCACATATCACTTCCTCAAGATAGGCCTATCACGATTTCCCATTTGATACTTCTTCAACAAAATTTTCAATTAATTTTTCAACAACGTTCGACATGCGAACATTATTATCGGAGCAAATTTTTTTGAACTTTGAGTGTAAGCTTTTATCGATGTGAAACATTGCCTTTTCTTTATTGTCCGTATTGAGTTCATTCAGGATAGTCTTCGCCGCTTTCTTCATGGATGTCATCTCCTTAAAAATATAGTTAAAATTATATCGATAAGAATATATAAAACAATAGTTTTATTGATATTTTTTAAAACATTTTAAATGCTATAAAAAAAGCTATAAAAAAAGATAGACAAAAATGTTGCACGGTGCTAGTCTATCGTAAGTAGTTATGAAAGTTATTTTAAAGAAGCTTTCCATCATTCTTAATTATGAAACTTATTGCAATGTGTTTAAAGGAGCTTAGAAATGGCTTTAGATAATTTAGTAAAAAAAATTAAAAGCATCCCCATTTCTTTAGTTTTAGAAAAATATATTCCAATCTTAAGACATGAGGGAAAAGTCGTGTGTCGGTGTCCATTTCATGATGATCAAGGGAGATCGATGCAGCTAATTGAAGAGAAGCAGATATATTTTTGTTCACACTGTAAGTCTGGCGGTGATGCTATTCACTTTCTAATGAGATTCAAAAAGTTGAGCTTTGCAGATTTGATCGAAGAAATTTCTCGCAAATGCGAAATTAGGTAACAGGAATTATCAAACAATCGAATTAATTTTTAAGCGCTAAAAAGCGTTTACGCAGAGGTGTAGCCATGGATTATTTTACAAAAAAAAATTATAAATTATTTAAGCGGTGTCCGCGCTTATTTGCGTATGACTATTTTAAAATCGTTAGCGATTTTAAAGAACCATCACACCGCGGACATTTAATTTCAGAGCAAGGGAAAAATATTGGCCTACTCGTTCATGACTTATATAAACAATCATGTGCTGTTCTTATTCCACCGAGTGCTTCGCCTCTCGCGATAGAGAAAACTAAGAAAGCATTATTAGAATATGACATTATTTTTGAGGCCACGTTTGGTTTTGAAAATTTACTGATGAAAGCGGATATTTTTAACGTTCTTGAAAATGAATTGATTGAAATTAAATCGACTTTAGAAATTAAAGAAGAACATTATCATGACCTTCTTTTTCAACTTTATGTGATTAAAAATTCTCATTTGTGCCCAGAGAAGATAACACTTGGTATTCTAAATCGAGATAATATTTTTCAAGCTAAAATAAACTTAGCTGAACTTTTTAAATTTCAAGATTTGACCGCTGAGATTTACTCTCTCCTTCCAGAGTTTGAGTGTGAAATAAGTGAAATGAGAATAATTGCTGAAAGTAAACAATTGCCAGCATTATTAATTGGCCCCCATTGTGAATCTGAAGTGACTTGTCCTTATCAAAGGCAATGCTGGGGTGAAATATCTAATCACAGTATTTTTAACCTTAGACAAGGTGGCGTAAAAAGATTTGAACTTCATCAAGCAGGAATCCATCACCTAAAAGATATTCCATTATATTTAAAGCTTAGTTCTTATCAATCACTTCAACGTGAATCCGAGATAAAAAATTGTCCGATAATAAATCAACGGGAATTACAAGAAACTTTAGGAGAAATTTCTTTTCCACTTTATTTTTTGAATCTGGAAACAATAATGACGGCCATTCCACAATATCCGAACATGGTTCCTTATCAACAAATTCCATTTCTCGTTTCTATCCTTAAGATGGCAACGCCTGACAAAAAATCACATCACAACATCTACCTTTCGACAGAGGCGAAGGACTCACGTCTAGAACTTCTGCTTTTCCTTTTGGAATCACTCGGCATCAACGGCAGTATTGTATGTTATCACGCCACATTTGTGATTGGCCGTCTTTATGAACTTATTAAAATAGCGCCAGATAAAGAAAATCAAATACTCTCAATTATTGAAAGAATTTGGGACTTAGAAAAAGTATTTAGAGAAGGATCATATGTTGATTATAGGTTTGAAGGAAGCACGAGCTTTAACATCGTTCAACCTGTTTTTACACCGCAAGTTTGGTTTTCAGATTTAAAAATACAAAACGAGGCGATGGCATTCGCTGCTTATTTTAAACTTCTTTCTCAGAAGAATTTTTTAGAGAAACAAGAAATACAACATTCATTGGAAGAATATTGCAAACGAAAAACTTTTAGTATGAGCATGATTTTAAAAAAACTTTTAAGGGAGGTTTCCGTATGACTCAGCAATTTCCTCAAGTGAATAAGGCCGTTAATGAACTAATGAATTTAATTATGAATCGAAACAATGAGCGATTTTATCTTCTAATGGCCCCCATGCAAAGTGGGAAAACTCAATTTATCGAAGATGCATTTATTACAATTAAAGAAAAATTTCCACAATCGATGGGGCTCTATGTGGCCAGTCATAATCACAAGGACTTTATAGAGCAAAATTTTAGTAGGCTAGAACATCTTGAATCAATAGATTTTCATTGCTTAACCCTCAGTGAAAGACGTTTAAGCAGAATAAAAAAACGTCCGATTGGAACCTTTACCAATGACCCTGTTTTTATTTTCTTTGACGAAAATCATTTTGGTGATGGCGTTGAACAAACAATTGACAACTGGCTTCGTCATAATAAACTTTATCCGGGGAAAAATGTTTATCTCATTGGTGTTTCCGCTACGCCATTTTCTTCGATTCGTAGAGCGCTTAATACTACAATAATTTATGACATCGAGCTTATGCCCACATATAAATCGGTAACGCAAATGTTGAATAGAGGCGACATTATAGAGGCTACCCCATTAATTAAAAAAGAAAAAAATAAAATGATGGTTTTTACGCAGTCGGAAGCATATTTAACGATGGAAAATATTATTAATACGAAAAATGATGGTTATATTATTCTTCGTATTCCAAAACAAGCACAGGCATTTTTTCTTGAAAAAGAATTGAAAAATAAATTTGGGCGAAAAATCCATGTACGAAATTGGAACCAAGATATGCAAATGTCTTCGCCCTCTGATTATTTTGGTGCTTATCGAAAAAATGTAGTAACGATTGTTATTGTCCAACAAAAGGCCCGCATGGGGAACACGATTCCTACTCAGTTCGTTCACATGGTCTACGATTATTGTCCAACTTCCCCTGTCGCCACCGTGGCCCAAGGCCTTTTGGGGCGCATGTGCGGACATGGGAAAATTAATCATCAGGTAAAAGTATTTTCTCATCTTGATCAAGCGAAAGCCTATTCTCTTTTTGAAAATAAAAAACTTGATGAATTTTCTGATTATCTTGGCGAAAATCGCTTGAAAGCATCGGCCCGATCAACCCTTTCAGTTTTAGATCAAGAGGGCGTTGTGACGGAAGTTTTAAGTTATTCGCCTAGCGAAAGTAACGAGGATGTTAAGGATAAGGTTAGAAAATTTCTAGCAAACAAATATGGTCCTCGACCATTATTTGATGGAATGATTGTCCGCAAACTTTCTAAAAATATTCATGAAGGAAGTTGGTATAAAAAGATATTAAAAAAAGGTCTTTCATCACCTGACTGCAGTAAGCTTCTTCGAGATGTAAATAAAGTGTCAGTTCTTATTGATGATCGCTTTGGCCATTATAAAATTTATGCCACATTTGGTGTTGAGAATTCTGCTACAAAAACAGAACTGATCGCGAAACCAAATTCGTTGTACTCAATCATATGACGGCCGACTGAACAGACTGTCCTGTGAATTGAATTTTACTGGCTTAATTTTAGGATTCCCTCAAGAATTTACTATGATTAAATTAAAAGAAGTTTTAAACCGTGAGTTTAAGGCAAGGGGATTATCCATTGCAGGAGTTTCACGGGATTTAAAAATTCCTCGAAGTGTTTTACATTCATGGAAAAATGGTGTTTTTCCTTCAGGCGCTAATCTTATTCATATAAAGAGTTTGGCCGAATATCTAAATATTTCGGTAGCAATGCTTTTGTTTAACGTTCGAGATGAAACGAAGTCCGATAGCATTTTGTTCAACAGTGAATTTAGGGATGGGAAAGTTAAATACAAACTTATAATCGAGAAAGAAGAGCATTAAGCTGGAGTCGTTGTGAAATTATTTTTCCAATATTTTAGAACTGATGATCTTCTTTCGATAAAGAAAGTAATTGAAGAAAGTTTATGTAAAGAAAACTTCAGTGAAGTCTCTGATGGTATTACGAGAAAATATCAAAGCGCAGTATCTAATATTCTTTGCATGTCGACATTGAAAATAAAAAAATATTTATCAACACGATAAATCGTTTAAAGAATTTTAGGCGTGAATAAAGAAGTTTATGAAAAATATCAAAACAGTTTTAATTTTACTTTATTTTATTTTTACAACTTCTTCGTTCGCCTCCGGTTGGTTTTGCAAAGAAGTGGCATCAGAGCGGAATGGAAACACGATTAATAGTTGCGGTGTCGGGACGGGGGCAACTGAGGCCGATGCCAGAAAAAATGCACTTCAAATGGCCTATGAAGAAGGAGATACTATTTGTAGGCCATCTATTGATTGTAATCCTTATGAATGGGTGGTCACCCCGCTTCGCAATGAGTGTAAACCTTTTGACGGTGGATATCGCTGCTATAGAGGAATTACAATTACAATAACTGATAAAAATAGAGATAATCCAGATTCGCCAAGAAAATTGCTTGCTGATGGAAGTGCTATTTTTGTAATGTCGAAAAGGAAAGTAGTTGCTCTTGAGAACCCTGATTCAATGACAGCTACAGTTGTGGCAACTTTTAAAACTGAACCTAATGGGGCTGAAATATTAATTGATGGTATTTCACTTTGTACAATGACACCTTGTTCGAAAGCTTTAACCACAGGTGAGCATCAGCTTGAGATCTCAGGCGTTAATGATTTTTCTCCCTTGAAGAGAAAAATATTCATTAAAGAAAATGATGAAGAATTTAATTTCAAACTAACTTACTTAAAAGGAATTATTTATTTCGATGGCGATTTCCCTGATCGCACAAGTGTTTTTATTAATAATTTAAAAGTTGAAAATATTTCGAACCCTCTTCATGTTGTACCCGGTGAGTATCATCTTGAAATTAGAAATCCATTTTATGATTCTGATATAAAAATAATAAATATTAAAAAAAATGAGACCAGAGTAATTCGTTTTGAAAAAGAATTATTAGAAGCTAGTCTGTTTGTTGAGGCAGAAGACATTAAGGGCAATGCACTTGTTATGGAGATTTTTGTCGATGGAATTAAGCAAAAAGTAAAAACACCGGCGCAACTCCGTTTAAAAAGCGGTGATCACAATATCGAGGTTACAAAAGGTGTATTAAAAGATTCATTTAAGATTACTCTTTATCCGGAGAAAGTAGAAAAGAAAAAATTAATATTAAATGAAGAGCAAGCTGAGGAAAAGCGCATAGAAGATAATAAAAAAGAAGAAGAAAGACGCTCTCAAGAAAAAGAAAGAAAAGCAGTAGAAGATAATTATGAAAAATTAAAAAAATGGATGTTGGCACTCGATGGAATTGGAACAGTTCCCGGCCCTGTTAATGAAGAACATTTTTTAATAGGAGGGGGAAGTTTAACTGGTGGTCACATGCTGACAAATCAATTCCAACTACGGTTAGGTTTGATTATTCTTACTGGGAACAAGGGGAAAGTTTCATATCCTTCTACCGTTGATGATAATGGGAAAAAAATTCCGGGCCCAAACCGTGCTGAAAAAGAAATTAATGGTGGTGAAGGAAAAGTTTCTCTTCCTTACTACTTTACTCCTGCGTTGTATTTTGCTCCACAATTAGGAGTAGGGACTTATAATTTAACATATAGAAGAAATGATTATTCCGCTGCTGGCGATCCAACCATTACTGAAAGTAAATTAAACGTTTTTGTTATGTCCTATGGATTTGAGGTCGGTTATTTTTTTGTGATTGATCAACGACATGGACCGCGAGTTATTTTAGGGTATCAATCAAATTATATTTTAAAAACAAGTTCCTATAACGCTGAAAAGAAGTTGGGCCGCTCTGAGTATAGTGGTACTTCTGAACCTTATCTGGCCCTTGGATGGGAATGGCGGTTTTGATTTGATGTCGGCCAATGGGATATTTGTTCAGCAAATTGAATTTAACTCTCTTAACCTTGTGATTCTGACGAAGATTATTTTGTAAGATTTATTTTTAATTCCAATTTTAAATTGTGAATATTTTCTGTGAATAATTTTGAAGATGATAAGGAGAAAATAATGCAAAAAAAATTAATACTCGTTGCACTTGCTGTCTGCATCCTTTTTTTGTTTGGATGTGAGAAATCATTAAATATTAAAATTGCGGAATATTCTAAAAGCAACAGTCACAATGGGAATTTGAGAGACCATCCAACAGCAGTTGACAAAGTTTTAAATAAATATATTGAAAACCCTAGCGCCCAAATTGATAAGAAGTCTGGAACACTAAGCATAACTTTTGATTATTCATCACAAAAATGGTTCAAGAAATATTATCCTACAAATTCTTTTGATTATTATGGGCTAGGGATGTTTGTTCGACTTTATGATAAAAATAAAAATAAATTAGCTGAGGTTACGATTGATTCTAATTTTCTTCCCGAGTCTGTTGTCCGTCCTGCGTTGGATGAAATTAGTAAACAACTTGTCGGGGGATTGGAGTATTATAAGCCCATTGCAATAAAGGCAGTAAATGAGACATTTAAAATGAAATCAAAGACCAATAAAATTCAAGTATCTATCGATTTAATGAAGGCAGACTATGTCGATTTTTTGGAATTTGGATTTCAGCAAAAAACTGACGCCATATATTTAATTGGAGCAACGGGATATGCTGATACCGCCAGTGAATGGGCTCCATAAAATTTTTCTGATCAAAGACACTTATGTTTTTATTGGTGCAGCCATCGTGGGGACTGCCGTGCTTAATAAAAGACAAAAATTATTTTGATTACAGTTCTTGCTCGATTTTATTACATAAGAGATGTTAAATTTAATTTGGGGAGAAATATTATGAGTAAGTTGATTCTCGTTATGCTCTGGTTCTGCATCCAAATCCCAATCGCCTTTCTGATATACAAATATATAAAAATCAAGGCGAAATCGTCATGGCCATTAACTTTCGTTGGGAGCTTCGTTACGACGTTGATTATTGGGGCACTGCTAGCGCCATATTTAAAAGATATTAAAAAGTCAGATGAAACTTTGCCTGTCAATAGCAGTGCCGGAAGTGCCTCGTCCTCTTTTGAAGAGAAAATTATGCCCTATGCACCAACCATTGAGTCAGGAAAAGTTTGTCATACTTTGAGCGATTTTGTTCCACGCCAAAACTTTAGCTACGATCTTGATATTAATGATACCCACGTTTTTGTGAAATCACTTATGAAAAGTGAAGAGAGTTGGGAAGCAATACGTTTTGTTGAAAATACTAAAACAGATTTTTCTCAGACAACACGTACCGAGTGCACTTTTAAAGACGATGCTTATATATGTCAAAATGCGGCAAGTGGAACATGGAAACCCAATGATTTGGTATTTGATGGGCCACTAAAAAAGGGAGCAAAAGGCATATCTCGCTACGGTAGCAGAATGATTTTTGATCCTTGTTTTGAAATC